>Ga0208825_1000704_pt1 | contig 29651 bp, 24 predicted proteins | sample AD_UKC113_MetaG_FD_184450 | JGI IMG/M metagenome (GOLD analysis project Ga0208825, IMG submission 184450) | Active sludge microbial communities of municipal wastewater-treating anaerobic digesters from Hong Kong - AD_UKC113_MetaG (SPAdes)... | ecosystem: Engineered > Bioreactor > Anaerobic >...
ACGGCGCGCCCTTCCCACCCCCGCGCTGTCGCCTTCACCCCCTGCAGGTCTTTGTAGACGGTGAAGAAATGCGCGACTTCTTCCAGAAAATGCGGCGGGATGTCCGGCAGCTCGCGGTAGACGTCAAAAAGGGGATCGGTCGCGGGAACCGCCAGGATCTTGTCATCGTGCAGCTCGCCATCCAACATGCGGAAAATGCCCACCGGGCGGGCCTCGATGATCGCGCCGGAAGCCGTCGGCTCATTCGTCATCACCAACACGTCGGCGGGGTCGCCGTCTTCGTACACGGTGCGAGGGATGAAACCATAGTCCCCGGGATAATGCAGCGAGGAAAACAGCACCCGATCCAGCTTGACGAACCCCCCTTCCAGGTCGTAGACGAACTTGTTGCGCGAGCCTTTGGGGATCTCCACGACGACATAGACGACCTCCAATCCTGCCCCAGGGCCGGGCGTTAATTCATGCCAGAGATTTGCCATAGCACATTCCTCCACTCATGACTCACGGATGGTCTCACTGATGCGTCCTGCAGCGCTCTTCGCGGTGCAATGCCGAGGCCCTTTCCCGCGCGCGCCTCAGAACAGTGTTCCCTGCTCGGTGCGAGTATAGGGAAGACTCAGGTGCTCATAGGCCAGGCGCGTCGCCGTCCGACCGCGAGGCGTGCGATCGAGGAATCCCAGCTGCAAGAGATAGGGTTCCACCACGTCCATGATGGTGTCGGCCGCTTCGCCAATGGAAGCGGCGATGGTTTCCAGGCCCACGGGGCCGCCGTCGAATTTCTCGATGATGGCGAGCAGCACGCGGCGGTCGAGGTCGTCGAGGCCCATGGCGTCAATCTCCAGGAGCGCCAGCGCCTCGGCAGCCAGCCCGGCAGTGATGACGCCATCGCCGCGCACCTGCGCGTAATCGCGCACCCGCCGCAACAGGCGCAGCGCCACGCGCGGGGTCCCCCGTCCGCGCCGGGCGATCTCATCGCGTCCTTCCGGCGCCATCTGCACCTTCAGCGCGCGCGCGGCCCGTTCCACAATCTCGGCCAGCGCCGCCTGCTCGTAGAAGTCGAGCCGGTAAACGGCGCCGAAACGGGTGCGCAGCGGGGCCGAAAGCAGCGCCAGCCGCGTCGTCGCGCCGATGATGGTGAAGTGCGGCAGGCTCAGGCGCACCGTCCGCGCGCCGGGCCCCTGCCCGATGACGAGGTCCAGCGCGAAGTCCTCCATGGCCGGATAGAGGATCTCCTCCACCACCTTGCCCAGGCGATGGATCTCATCAATGAAGAGCACTTCTTTTTCGCGCAGGTTGCTCAGAATGGCGGCGAGGTCGCCGGGGCGCTCGATGGCCGGCCCGGCAGTGATGCGAATGGGCGCGCCCATCTCGTTGGCGCAGATGTGCGCCAGGGTCGTCTTCCCCAGGCCGGGCGGACCGTAGAAGAGCGTGTGCTCGAGCGCCTCGTTGCGTCCCTGCGCCGCCGCGATGAGGATGCGGAGATTCTCCCGCACGCGCTCCTGTCCGATGAGATCGTCCAGGTGCTGCGGACGCAACGCCCGATCCAGGGCTGCCTCTTCCGGTTCAGCTTCGGGTGATAGATTGCGATTGTGGCTCATCGTGTTTTCCAGTATTGGCGCACAGGACCTGCGCCGGGTTCCTCGAAAACCGCCCACGCGAAGCCATGCGTCACAAGAAATGCGTGCCGGACAACCTCGGCGAGGGTACTCGCCGGGCAGAGGATGAGAGTCCCCCCGACTTGGGTCACCCGTTCCAGCTCGGCCAGTTCCGCTTCAGGCTCATCACCGAAGACATGCCCGCCCAACACTATGTCGGCAAAGCCATTGGGGAAGGGAATCTCCGTGATGAGGCCATCCACGGCATAGAAGTTGCGCAGTTCATGGGCGCGAGCCTTTTCCTTCATGTAGCGACGCAGGTTTTCGACCGGTTCCACTGCGAAAACGACCGCCGCGCCCGCCGCTGCGGCGACGAAAGCCAACCGCCCTGTCCCCGCGCCGATGTCGAGCACTGTCTTGCCGCCGAAATCCACCAGCCCTGTCAACTCCTGATCATCCCAGCCCAGAAAGGGTTGCGCGTCATAGATCGCGGGATCCACGGCATAGACCAGCAAGTCCTCCAACGACCGCAGCACGACCAGTTCCGCCTCGCGCAAGCCCGCGGCGTCCACTACGGGCGTTTCCATGGCAAGGAGCCCCTCCACCCAGAGCGCGATCTCCGGACATTTGTGGCGCAGATACCAGGCAACGACGGGATGCGCCTTGAGCGCCGTCGCCAGCGTTCGCTGCGGGAGGCCCCAACCAGGGAGCCAGCGCAGCTGGACACGCTCCAATAACAACAGCGTGTTGAACGAAAGCGGCGTCACATCCATCCAGTTCAAGGGCATAGACTCTATCCTTTCAATCTTTTGGATTTGGGCTTGCGCGTCCGTTTAATGATGAAAGCCACAAGCAGCGCCGTCGCCATGAGCGCGCTCACGATCTTCAAGACCCAACTTTCAAAGCTGCTGCCGATGAGCCAGGCATGTCCTGTGGCCAGGAAAAACGCCAGGTAGTTGAGCCAGTGCAATACGCGCCAATTCTTGCCAATGGCAGCACGGAAAACTGCCGTCAGAGAAGTGATGACGAAAAGGATCAGCGCTGGGCGTCCACCATTACGCAGGAAGACCTCCAACGAATCAAATCTTGGCACAAAGACCGACACCGACCCCACGTACCAGGCAAAGGTTGTGGCATGGACAAGCATGCCAACTATGCCGGCAATGACCCACGTGTGATGCACTTTCATGAACGGCTGTCCGAGGCGCTTGGTGATTTCACGCATGAACATCGAGGAAAAACTTGCCATGAAAGTGCACAGATATGCCATCAATGCTGCCGCGCGAATCACGCCGCGAGTCAGATCCGATACACCCGTGAACGTCAACACCAAGATCACCAACACAAGTGCAGCTCCAAGGCTCCCTAACGTCGTCATCAGAGGATTGGGTTTGGTAGATTTCGTCATTCTCTAAACCTTTCCGTACTATATGATTGGCGTAAAACTATAAATTCCAACCACCGAGGGCGCGAGATGTGTGGAAAAAATGATGAGCGGATAATCTGCCGGAGTCACTGCCGCCAACCGTACCCGTTCATCGCGCAACAGGGGGACACAGCTCATGCCGCCGCCTCGGCCGGGGGTCGAGACAAGGCCCACTCCGGCGGGCGCTGCGGCAGGACATAGAGGAAATAAGTGAAGGGCAACGCCACGAGGGGCAGCACGACGCAGCCAATCCCCAGCAAGACCCGCGCCGTGTCGTTGCCGGCCCGGTTCAGGATGATGTGGCTCAGGTAGAAGAGCTGCAACACCAACCGGAACAACGAGCCGCCGATGGCAATGAACATGTAGATCCCGAAGATGAGAAAGAAAAGCGGCCCTGGAGCGTTGCCCCGTCCCCCCGCCAGCGGCACGAGCGCCATCAACATCAGCCAGGTGACAAACATCAACAGCGGGTAAATCACCACCCATAAGGTTGCAATCCCCACCAGGATCTTGAGCGGTTGCGAGAGTTTCATAACGGCTCCTTTCTAGAGGTCATAATCGCCCGCAGCTTCGGGCTGATAGAGAATCTCCAGCACCCGCAGGCGACTGATGCCTGCAGGCACTTCCCATTCGAAGGTATCGCCCACGCGATATCCCAGCATGGCCATTCCGATAGGCGCCAGTACAGAAATTTTGTTCTCTGCCGGATCGGCGTCTTCGGGGAACACCAACGTAAAGATCAGCTCCTCGTCAGCGTCCAGATCGTACAGCCGAACCCGTGAATTCATCGTGATGACGTCCGGCGGCACTTCCTGCGGCGACACGATGACGGCGCGGGCCAGCTCTCCCTCCAGATCACGCAAGGCCTCCCGGCGGGGATAGCCGGTGCGGTGCAGGTCGGCGATCAACTCGGAGAGGCGCTGCCTATCGAATTCGGTGATGTAAATAGCACGTTCATTCATCGAAAAACTCCCAATTCAATCAATGTTGACGTAAAAACTGACCCAGGTCAGGGTTTTGCTGAATGGCAAAATTTCCATGCCCGAAGGCGCGCAGCAATTCCCGCGATTGAGGGCTGTGCAATTGGGGAGCAGAACCGCGCGTGCAAATATATGCCTTCCAAGTCGTTTGCTGGCGAAGCGATTGAGCATGGTTGACGTTAAAATGCGGCGCAAGCGCTTGCCGCGTGTTGATGACTTGCTCGATGGCATGTGTGACATCGCTTCCCTTCAGCTCTACAATGCAAATGGTAGTGGAGTCGCCCCCCTCAGGCGTGTAGAAAACCAATAGATCGCTCAAGGCGCCGCAGATGTGCAGTTCGGTGCGCAGGGTACAGGGGCGATTTGTCTGATCGTCAATGACAAACCATTCCCAAGTCTCACCCTGGCGCGGCGTCACGCGCACGACAATGCCTCTTTCTCTGTAAGCAGTTCCTGAGTGCCGACAGTGTTCGCGCATGGTTGGGCAAGGCATCGTTACTCAACCGCTTCCACAACATCGAAGACGTCAAAATAAATTTGAGAAATACGGTCAGAAACCCGCCCAAAAGTGCCCCAGTCAATATCGCCCTGCGCATCCAAAATACTGTGCGCCGTCCCATTTTCAAAGAGGTAAACCGCCACTTGTGCCTGTGAGAGCAAGGCCGCCTCACATTTCAGGAAGAAATGCTCAGCGGCTTCAGCGGGCCTGGGATGGCGTGCACCGGCTATCAGGTTGGCCAGGTGATCCACCACATAAGGACTATGAGTAGTGGCCATCACATTGATCCCGGCATTGACCATCATGCCGAGGAATTCCACTAGCCGCACCTGGGCTTCCGGGTGAAGATTCATTTCGGGTTCATCAATCACCACTAAGTCGCCTTCAGTGGCCAAATACCGCAGATAAAATACCAGCGGTGCCAATTCCTTGACCGTGGAAGAGGCCGCATTGATGCCCAACGTCCCGCCGGGGATGGAGAAATGAATGCGCCGGTCAATGCCTGGCGCCGGCGTGGAAAAATCAACTTGCCCGCCTAACAGGTCATGTTCCAGGATCTCAGCCAGGCGCAGATACTCGTTGATTTGAGGCTCTTGGCGCGCTTGCTGTTCCCGTTGAACGCGCGTGCCGGTCATGAGCGCAGCCGTCATCCATCCTTGATATATCGTAATAGGAAAAGTGATGAGAGTGCCCTTGAGGTTCTCCGTTAAATCGGCATAAGATTGGGTGATTGAACCATAGACGGGGAAGCCGCGCAATAATTGCCCTGTTTGTTCCAACTGCGGGAAGAAACCGCTGCGTTCTGTTGGAAAGGGCCAGACAAAGGTGTATAAACACCGATGTAACGCGGCAAAGACATTCCGAGCCACAAATTCACGGAGGGTCGTCGGGGGCAAGCTTGAGGCCTCGCCTTCGGTGTAGAAGTGCAACGTGGTCGTGCCGGCTTCTTTGAGGGCACGCAAAACACCGCCGACTTGATCTTTGATCTTGAGCTCCGCTACCTTGTGCCAGGTTTCTGCATCGTCCCCATCTGCAATGCTCAGCCCGGTATGCTGAAAATGCGCGCCCGGCGCTCCAATGACTGCGGGAAGCCAATCTTGCGCCCGTTTGGCAATCCCACCGAAATACCTTACGCCATAGTTCTGCGCAAATGCCAGCAGATCAACTTGAGCATGGCCTTTGGTGGAGAGCGCCTCAATCGTCGCCTCAATGACGGGGTAAGTCTCCGCCGTCCTCTGTTCCCTGAAGGCGTTCAGATATTCCAACCATCCATAGCCAAACAGCCCCAGCAGATTAGCGATGGCGTTCGCCGTCCAGGTCTTCCCGGTATTCCCAGGCCCGACAAAGATCGTCAATGGCCGCACCGCTATTTCGGCTTGTATCACTGGACCTAAATTTCTGATGCGGATTTTCATGGTTGTTCCCCTCGCTACTTCCGCGACTTGCGCCCCTTAGATTCCCCCGTCACGAGCCGCTGCCACTCGTACAATTTGGTCAGCGCCTCAAGCGGGGTGAGGCTGTTCACATCCAGCGTGCGCAGCGCCTCGATCACGGGATGCTCTTTGGCGATGAGCAGTGGCTGGAACGGTTCCGGTTCCGCCGCGCCGGGCCGAAATTCGCCGCTCTCCAGCTGCACCAGCAACGCCTCGGCGCGATGAACGACTGGCGCGGGCACGCCCGCCAACCGTGCGACGTGAATGCCGTAAGAGCGATCCGCCCCTCCTGGCAGCACCCGGTGCAGAAAAACCACGTCCTTCCCCTCTTCGACCACCGCCAGGTTGAAGTTACGGACGTGCGGGAGATGCTCTTCCATCTCGATGAGCTCGTGGTAGTGCGTGGCGAACAGGGTGCGCGCCCGGCGCTCCGGGTGATTGTGAAGATATTCTACCACAGCCCACGCAATTGCCATCCCGTCATAGGTGCTCGTGCCGCGCCCCACCTCGTCCAAAATCAGCAGGCTCTGTGGCGTGGCGTGATTGAGAATCGCGGCCGTTTCCACCATCTCCACCATGAAGGTGGATTGCCCCGCCGCCAGCTCGTCGGAAGCGCCGATGCGCGTGAAGATGCGATCCGCCATGCCGATCTGCGCCGCATCCGCCGGCACAAAACTGCCGATTTGCGCCATCAACACGATGAGTGCGCTTTGGCGAAGTAGCACCGATTTCCCGGCCATGTTGGGGCCGGTGATGATGTGGATCCGACTGTCCTCGTCCATCCGCAAGTCGTTGGGGACAAAGGGCGTCTTGAGCGTGCGCTCCACCACCGGATGCCGCCCGGCGCGGATATCGAGCACCGGCGCGGACGTGAAGGTGGGACGGACGTAGTGATAGCGCGCGGCGACTTCCGCCAGCGCCGCCGCCACATCGAGCCGGGCCAGCGCCGCGGCGAGCGCCAACAACTCCCCCGCGTGAGCGGCCACCTGCGCACAGAGCTCGCGGAACAGCCGCGCCTCCAGCTCGTTGATGCGCTCCTCGGCGTTGAGCACCAGGCTTTCGTATTCTTTGAGCTCCGGCGTGATGTAGCGCTCCGCGTTGACCAACGTCTGTTTGCGGATGTAGTCCGCCGGCACAGCCCCGGCATTGGCGTGCGTGACCTCGATGTAGTAGCCAAAAACCTTGTTGTAGCCCACCTTCAGGGTCTTGATGCCCGTGCGCGCGCGTTCCTTGCCCTCCAACGCGGCGATCCACTCACGGGCGTCCCGGCTCACCAGGATGATGCCATCGAGCTCGGCGGAGAAGCCGGGGCGGATGAGGCCGCCGGCGTTTGCCTGCGGCGGGGGATCGTCTACCAGCGCCGCCGCGATGAGCGTGGCCACCTCGGGCAAGGGCGCCAGGCCTTCGGTCAGCGCCGCAAAGCCCGGGGGCGCAGTCCGCGCCTCCGCCACGAGAGCGCACAGCTCAGGCACCGTCTCCAGCGCGGTGCGGATGCCAACGAGGTCCCGAGGGGGCGCTTTCCCCGCCGTGACGCGATTGACCATCCGCTCCAGGTCGGGGATTTGCTTGAGCAAACGGCGCACGGAGGCCCGCAACAAGCCCTCCTCCACCAGCCCCTGCACCTGATCCAGGCGCGTCTCCAGAGCGGCGATATCGAGCAACGGACGTTGCAGCCGGTGCAGCAGCAGCCGGCCGCCCATCGCCGTCAGGGTCATGTCGAGCACTCCCAGCAACGAGCCGCGCTTCTCGCCGCGCAAGGTCTCCGTGAGTTCCAGATTGCGCCACGTCGCCGGGTCAATCGCCATGAAGTGCCCGGTCGAATACGTCATCAGCCCCACGATCTGCGGCAGCATCCCCTGCTGCGTCTCCTGCAGATACGCCAGGATCGCGCCGGCAGCCCGCACCGCCAGCGGCTTGCCCTCGCAGCCAAAGCCCTCCAGCGTGCGCACCCCGAAATGTTCCAGGAGCGTTTGCCGCGCGGTCGTCTCCTCGAAGCGGTAAGCGGCCCACGGCGTGAAATGCGCCGGCAACGACCCGGCGAGCGCCTCTTCGGGGGACGCTTCCGGCTGATCGGGAGCACGCTCCTTCCACGAGCCGACCTTGGGGAAGAGCACCTCACGCGGCTGAAGGCGCGCCAACTCCTGCCGCGCCGCCGCGAGGATGTCGCCGTCATCACTGAGCTGGGTCGCGCCGAACTCGCCGGTGGAAATCTCCGCGTAGGCGATGCCCGCGCGTTCGCCCTCAATCACGACAGCGGCGAGGTAATTCGGACGTTTCTCGTCGAGCAGCGCCGGCTCGATGAGCGTGCCGGGCGTGACGACGCGCTCGATGCGGCGCTCCATCGGCCCACGACCGTCAGGCTCGCCTACCTGCTCGGCAAGCGCCACGCGATAGCCTTTCTCGATGAGGCGGGCGACGTAGTTTTCTACCGCGTGACAGGGCACCCCTGCCATCGGAATGCGCACACCCTTCGCCACCGGGCGCGAGGTGAGGACAATATCCAGCTCCTCGGCCACCAGCTCGGCGTCGGCGTCGAAGGTCTCATAGAAATCGCCCAGCCGGAAAAACAGGATGGTGTCCGGATAGCGAGCTTTCAATTCCAGATATTGCTTGCGGATGGGGGTCGTGTCTTCACTCATACGCGCATTATACCCGTGGGATAAAAATCGGGCAAGAATTACCGGAGGGCAAAATCGCTCTGGCGGGGCACAGTCGCCCGTGCCCGCGTCTCGACGCGGGATAACCAACAGTCCCCCCGGAGCGCTCCAGGGGGACTGTCTTGAGGATCAAGGGGACGGCTATTCGGGCAGGTGCAATTCCTGACCCACGTGGATGAGGTTGGGGTCCTTGATCTGATCGCGGTTGAGTTCGAAGATCTCCGGCCAGCGGGCAGCATTGCCCAGCTGTTCCTTGGCGATCTTGCTCAGGCTGTCACCGGGCTTGACCACATAAGTCCGCTTTTTAGCCTCAGCGGCAGCCTGGGCCGCTGCAGCGCGTTCCTCCGCAATCCGGGCTGCTTCCTCAGCCAGTTGCTTGTCCAACTCCTGTTTGCGCGCCGCCGCTTCCGCCTCGAACTTCGCATGGGAAGCCGCCACGCGCGCCTGAGCCTCAGCGGCCTTAACGGCCTCTTCGGCCTCCTTGGCCTTGCGCTCCGCTTCAGCCGCCCGCGCCTCGGCGAGTTGACGCAGGGCCGCTTCACGCGCCGCTTCGGCCTTGGCTTCTTCCGCTGCCTTGACAGCTTCTGCAGCGGCCTCCTTCTCATCGCGCGTGGTCAGCGCATCAACGGCCCTGTCAAACAACCCGGGCTTCTTTTTCTTCTCCTCTTCAGCCATGTCATTCCTCCTCTACTAAAATGTTTGGATCGTATGAACTGGAACTACTTGCGACCCAGGAAAGCCTGCAACATACTCTGCGCGATCAGGCTACCCGCTGCAGCGCGCGGCGTCGCAGGTTTCTGAGTCTGCCCACCCAACAAGGCTTTGATCAAAGCCTGCTGCATGGCCTGTGAAGAATCGGCGCCCGTCTGCCGGGCCTGGAAGTAAGCAATGCCGGCAGGGAGCAACCGCTCCAGTACATCCCCCACATCAAAGGTGTCATCCTGAGCGGGAGCCGCCGGCTGCGCCGGCGGAGGGGGCGCCGTCTGTGAGGGCGACACACCTATCAGCCCCTTCAACAGATCCATCAAGCTCCCGCCTGACGCAGGTTGCGGCTCAGGAGCTGGCTCCGGTTGCGCCTGCCGGGCGCCGGCCATGCCCAACACCCTATCGAGCACGCTTTCCGTCGGCTGCCCTTCCTGCGGATTGCCGGTTGCCGGCACCGCTCCCAGGAGCGATTCGATCAACGTCATCACGTCACCCTGTTCCAGCGACGGATGCCCACCCAGCTTCTGGGCGGCCTGAGCTAAACCCTGGCTGTAATAGGGGCTGGTTCCACCTCGCCCCTGCACCTGCAACGTCTCAGCCGCGTGCTGCAGCGCCTCGGCAGGCGGTTTGTCCCCTTGCGAGGAGAGCGCTCTGGTGATGATTTGCAGGTTCTGCACCATATTGTCGCCGTGATTACCGTTGATACCATCCAGCGCATTGATTTCTTCTCGCTGCGCCGCCACACTGCGCAGTGCGGCTCCAAAAAGGTCGGCAAGAGTTGGGGAAGTTTGTGGTTTAACCGTCTCGGACATAGCGCCTCCGTCACTCATCACTCTGAAAGGGGAACATTTGCGTGCCAGACGTCACCCTGGCAAACTTTCACTACATGGGTAGCGACGCCAACTTCATCTTAGCAGAATTCATAATAATGTCAATACCCCCTGCACTCAATTCAAAATGCATTTTTTCACGCACAGCAAAATATTCCGTGACCCCGACGTCTTAAGAAGCCCGCCCGGCGCCGGGGCGACTCTCTCCGGGATGTTTCTGCGAAGGAGACGCCATGTGCTGGCGCACACCATCCAAAAAATGAAAATAACGTGGGCACATGGGCACCTGAGCACGTGGGCACGTATTTATTTTCGAAGGAGGAGTATATCACCACGGATTGAATGTTGACCTCGCCGCCGCAGCGGGCAATGCTCCGACTCAAGCGTAGACTTGAGGGTTGACGCAATGCGGCAGGCGTTCGCCGCGCAGGCCCGCCAGCAGGTTTTCAGCAGCGAGGACGGCCATCCGCGTGCGCGCGGTGACGCTGGCGCTGGCAATGTGCGGCGTGATGAGGCAGTTGGGCAGTCCTACCAGCGGATGGGTCGGCGGCAACGGCTCGGGATCGGTCACATCGAGCGCGGCGCCGGCAATCCAGCCCTCGCGCAACGCCAGGAGCAGCGCCTCCTGTTGCACGATCGCCCCCCGCGCCGTGTTGATGAGGATCGCCGTAGGCCGCATCCTTCGCAGCTCGCGCGCCCCGATCAGGCCGCGCGTCTCCGGCGTGAGCGGGCAGTGAAGGCTCACGAAATCCGCCTCGGCCAGCAGCGTCTCCAAGGGGACACATTCCGCGCCGAGCGCTGCCCCTTCCGCTTTGCAGTGCGGGTCGGTGAACAGGACCCGCATGGCAAAACCCTTGCCGCGCCGCGCCATCGCCTGTCCGATGCGGCCCAGTCCAATCACGCCGAGCGTCGCACCCCAGACATCCTGGCCCAGCAGCGTCTGCGGTCCCCAGGTGCGCCATTCGCCCTGCTGGACGTTGGCGCTGCCCTCCGGGAGGCGTCGCGCCGCCGCCATCAACAAGGCGAAGGCGAAATCAGCGGTCACGTCGGTGAGGACGTCGGGCGTGTTGCCCACGGGGATGCCCCGCGCCGTCGCCGCGGTGACGTCAATATTGTCATAGCCCACAGCGTATTGGCTGATGACGCGCAAGCGCGGGGCGGCGGCCAGGAGCGCCGCATCAATCGGATCCGAAAGCAGAGTGAGCAGCCCTTCCGCCTCGGCGACGGCCTCTAGCAACGTCTCGCGGGGCACCGGCAGAGGCGAGGGCCAGACCTGGACTTCGCCCTCAGCCCGGAGCAAGTCCAGGCCGGCCGCGGGGATTTGGCGGGTGACATAGATGCGAGGACGGTTCATGGTCGGATTCCTCCTTGTGGGAAAATGCCCCTTGTCAAAATGCCCGTTTCAGTGTACACTTGTTGAGTATACGGTTGGTGGCGGATTTGACAAACCGACCGCATGAGAGAGCTTTTTTCCGGCAATCATTGCCGCCGCCAGGAATTGAATGCCGTTTTGAGCCGCGCCGGACTGCTACTGGAGTAGCAAGCGCAGTTCAAGACTCTCAGGGTGACACACCCTGACGCTGGAAAGCTGTAGCCGTTGACGAACCCCGGCCGGGGATAAATCAGGTTGTGCGCGAGGCCGGGTTCAAGCATTGACCAGCTACCTCAGACAGGCTCTTAGCCTTTTAAGGGTTTATGCGACCGCTGCCAGATAAAGGGTAGGGCAGCGGCAAGAGGGTTAAGAGAAAGATGGTGTAGGCCGTTCCCAACACTTTGGGGAACGGTGGTTTGTGCTATACAACACGGCTACGGCCCTCTGGCTGTAGCCGTGTCTGTTTTGGAGAGTGCATGAGCGGAAGGATCACCGCCCTGGAACCGCAGAAGCATTCCAGTGAGCGGGTCAACGTGTATCTGGATGGGGAATTCGCGTTCGGGTTGGCTCTCAGCGCCGCAGTATCGCTGCACCTCGGGGAGACCCTCACTGACCTCGAGATTGCCGCGCTGAAGGCCACCGACGAAGTGGAACGCGCCCGCGAGAAAGCGTTAAATTATCTCTCATATCGCCCGCGCAGCGAGGCTGAAGTCCGACGCTATCTCGAAGAACGGGAATTCTCCCCCCAGACCGTGGATGAGGTCATCGAGCGTCTTTGCCAGGTGGGGTTGATAGATGACGACGCCTTCGCCAGATTCTGGGTCGAGGACCGCAGCCGGTTCCGCCCCCGAGGCGAACGCGCGTTGGCGCAGGAATTGCGACAGCACGGCATTGCTCCCGCGGTCATCACCAAAGCCTTGGGTGAGTATGATGCCGCCGCGGCAGCCGAGACGTATGTCCGCGAGCAAGCGCAGCGGTTAGCCGGCTTGCCCCCTGAACAATTCCGCCGCCGTCTGGCTGAACGCCTGGCGCGTCGTGGCTTTGCGTATGACCTCATTGAAGACCTCCTCACGCGCTATGCCTCTCCCGATGCCATCAATCTAGAAATCGAGGAGTGATACACATGGAATGGATCTACGCAGTCATCGCAGCACTGCTGGGATTGGCTATTGGCGGAGCGGTCGGCTACTTCTTCCGCCAACAGCAATATCAACAGCAAATGGGGAATCTGGAGGCCATGCGCAAGCGGCTCTTGGAGGAATCCGAGAAGCAAGCGCGCGAAATCGTGCTCGCCGCACGCGACGAGAGCTACCGCCTGCGAGAGGAGGCCGACACGGAGCTCGAGACGCGCCGTACGCAGTTGCGACAGGAAGAAGAACGCCTGCAACGCCGGCGGGAACAGCTGGATCAGCGCCAGGAACAAATGGACCGCAAAGAGCAGGCGCTGAACAAACGGCAGAGCACCGTTGACAAGCGCTGGAACGAGTTGGAAAAACTGGAGGCCCAACGTCGGGAGGAATTGGAGCGGGTCGCCAATCTTTCTACTGAAGAAGCGCGCAATATTCTGTTGGAGCAGGTGGCGCAGGAGACCCGGCAGGACATGGCGCGGGTGATCCGCGAGGAGGAGTTCTACGCTCAGGAAGAGGCCGAGCGGCGGGCGCGACAGATCATCACCACGGCGGTGCAGCGCATCGCCGGCGAGCAGGTGGCGGAACTGACCACCAAGACCATCGAGATCCCCTCCGACGAGCTCAAGGGCCGCATCATCGGGCGCGGCGGCCGCAACATCCGCGTCTTCGAGCAAAAGGCCGGCGTGGATGTGATCGTGGATGACAGCCCTGAGGTAATCACCATCTCGTCCTTCGACCCCATCCGGCGCGAGGTGGCGGCGCGAACGATGCACAAGCTCGTCGCCGATGGGCGCATCCACCCGGCGCGCATCGAGCAATTGCTGGCGAAATCCCGCAAGGAAGTGGCGGACACGATCCGCGAACAGGGCGAGCGCGCCGTCTATGAGGCGGAAGTGCCGGGCGTGCATCCTGAAATCGTCAAACTGTTGGGACAGCTCTACTTCCGCACCAGCTACGGCCAAAATCAGCTGGCGCATTCGATCGAGGTCGCCAAGCTCGCCAGCCTGTTGGCAGCAGAACTCGGCGCTGACGAGAAAATCGCCCGCATGGGAGGGTTGTTGCACGACCTGGGAAAGGCCGTGGATTTTGAGGTCGAGGGCACCCACGCGGCCATCGGAGCCGAGATCGCCCGGCGGTACGGCGTGCCCGAAGCGGTGGTCAACTGCATTGAAGGGCACCATCACGAAGTAGACCAGACGTCGCTGGAGGCGGTGATCGTCGAAGCGGCTGACGCCATCTCTGGCGCACGCCCCGGCGCGCGGCGCGAAAGCCTGGAGCACTACATCAAGCGCATCCGCACGCTGGAGGAAATCGCCCACTCCTTCAACGGCGTCGAGGAATCCTACGCGATCCAGGCGGGGCGCGAGGTGCGTATCATCGTCAAGCCCGGCGAGATTGATGACCTGGATGCCCTGCGGCTTTCCCGCGAGGTCGCCCGCAAGATCGAGGACACGCTGCAATATCCGGGGCAAATCAAGGTGACGGTGATCCGCGAGACACGCTCGGTCGAATACGCCAAGTAAGCGCAGACTTCACGAACGTTCCTCCGGCGCAGCGACGCAGCTGCGCCGGATTTTTTAATCGTCGGCGGGGGATTCCTCCAGCCGCGGCAGGCGGACCCGCACCGTGCTGCCCTCCTCCGGCCGGCTTGCGATGGTGATGACACCATGAAGCCCTTCGACCAGGGTCTTGGCGATCGGCAGTCCCAACCCGAATCCCGCAACCTCCGTAGCCGCGTCCCGGTAGAAGCGGTCGAAGACGTGCGGCAGCAACTCCGGCGCGATGCCAGGCCCCCCATCGCGCACTTCGAGCAGGACAGACGCGGCTTCCGCCGTGACGGTGACCGCGATGGGGCCTTGCGAGTGCTTCAAAGCGTTATCCAACAGGATGAGCACGATTTGCTTGAGGGCGTCCCGATCGCCAAGGATCGTCGCGTTTTCAATGGATTCCACAATCTCGCGCTGCCGGTCCAATTGCCGGGCCTGGCGGCACGCTGCCATGACGACCGGCGCGACGGCCAGCGGCGCCTCTTTGAGGGCCGGGCCGGCGTCAGCGCGCGCGAGCAGCAGCAGATTGTTCACCAGGCGGATCATGCGCTCGCTTTCGGCTTCGGCGTCCGCAAGGATTTCGCGCTGCTCATTGGCAGGCAATGGCGGCGTGCGTTGCAGCAACGCCAGATTGCCGTGGATGGTGGTGAGGGGTGTGCGTAGCTCGTGGGAGACATCGGCGACGAAATCGCGTTGCAGGCGCAAGGTCTGGCTCACGCGCTGATAGGCTTCCTCCAGGCGCGCGAGCATCGCGTTAAAGGTCGTCGCCAGCAGGCCGACTTCATCTTCCGGGCCGACGTAATCCACGCGCCGGGAGAAGTCGCTCTCGCGCCCGATCGCCTGCGCCGTCTGCGTGATGCGGTGGATGGGGCGCAGCGCGGCTCCCGCCAGCACCCAGCCGATGCCAAAAGCGATCAGAGTCATCACCCCGCCCGCGATGAGAAGCGTGCGGCTGAGGGTCCGCAGCGAGTTCTCGCGTTCGGTGAGCGGGCGCGCGGTCTGCACGATGTAGCTGAACTGACCGTCCAGCATCACCGGGCGGTTGTAGATCAGCAGGCGCGTCTCCTCCCAGGCGGCAATTTCCCACCAGGGCTGTTGGGCGCGCAGCGCGGCGAGTCCCTCGGAGCTGAGCGGCAAGGGCTCGCTGGCCGCGGCAAAGGGCGTAGCGACCAACTCGCCTTCGGAGTCAAGGATCCGCACGATTTCCCGCTCACGCAGTTGCTGGAAGGCAGGTTCCGCCGTGAGCTCCTGGAGCGGCACGGGACGCTCGCCGCCGGGCGGGGGCACAGGCGGCGAGCCCTGGGGAGAGTGAGAAAAGCGCAAAACCATCTGGACGGTGGCGTCGCTGCTGTGCAGCAGCTCAGCTTTCAGCGCGTCCAAAGTTCCACGCGCCTGCGAAGTGTACAGGGCGGCGCCAAAGAGGAGCAAAGTCAACGCGAGGATTACGGTATAGAGCAGCGTCAACCGCAGACGAATGGACACGTCACGCCTCCCGCAACACATAGCCGACGCCACGCACGGTGTGAATCAGGCGCGGATGTCCGTCGGCCTCGAGTTTTTTGCGCAAGTAGCCGACGTAAACTTCGAGGACGTTGTCGTCGCCGCCGAAATCATAACCCCAGACCGCATTGAGGAGCTGGCCCCGCTCCAACACCTGACGCGGATGCAGCATGAAACAGGCCAGCAGCTCGAATTCCGTGGGGGTGAGGGTCAACGGCGCGTCACCCAGGCTCGCCGTGTGGGCGACGGGGTCGAGGAACAGGGCGTTAGCGTCGGCGCCGAAGCGCAGAGGCTGTCGCTCCGGTTGCGCCGCGACGCGCCGTTGCAGCGCGTGGATGCGGGCGACGAGCTCCGGCGGGGCAAACGGCTTGGTGAGATAGTCGTCCGCGCCGCTCTCCAACCCCTCGACGCGGTTTTCCAGGGCGTCGCGGGCGGTGAGCATCAGGATGAAAGCCCGGTTTTGCTCGGCGCGCAGGCGCTGCATCACTTCCAACCCATCCATTCCAGGCATCATCCAATCCAGGACGATGATTTCAGGGTGGCAGGCGTCTACTTGCGCCAGGGCTTCCTCGCCGTTGGACGCCGTCACCACATGAAAGCCTTCGTAGGTCAACGTGCGCTGCAACATGCGCAGCAGGCGTTGATCATCATCCACAACCAGAATCGTAATCATACGCTCTCCATCCCCATCCACAGCATCCCATCGAAGCCCAACATCCAAAATCATAGTATACCGTTTGCCTGAGAAATTGCTGTGAGCGGCCCTCCGTAAGCAGCTCGAAGAAGTTTTTCTCAGCAAATTCTCAGCTCCTTCTCAAGGTTTTCACAGCTTAACGGGCTAGGATGGAGGACGATAGTGGGGCTGGCGATGGGCAAAGGGATGCGTGGAGAACAGGCGAGGAGTGAGCGCGAGCAATGACGAATCTCAGTCACATCATTCGCAGTTTCAACCGTTTTGAGCTGAAATATCTGGTGACGTTGCGCCAGGCGGAGAGCTTCAAGCGCGACCTGCGGGCCTATCTCACGCCCGATAGCAACGGCGGCGCCCGGGGCGCCTATGAACTGTCCAGCCTCTACTACGACAGCCCGGACTATCGCTGTTATTGGGAGAAAATGGACGGCATCAGATTCCGCCGCAAGTTGCGCATCCGGCACTATGAAACTGACGCGCCGCTCACGGATGAGACGCCCGTCTTCGTGGAAATCAAACAGCGGGTGGACCGCGTGACCCAAAAGCGGCGTGCCCTCTTGCCGTACCGGGAAGCGCTGCAGCTGTGCGATGAGCGCGAGATCCCCGAACACGATCCCCGCGACAGCGCCGTGATCGAAGAAATCGCCGCGCTGATCTGGCACTACAACCTGCATCCGGCGAGTCTCATCCATTATCGCCGCGAAGCCTGGGTGGGCGGCGATTACGACATCGGGTTGCGCGTCACCTTCGACACCGAAATGCGCTACGGCGTCAGTTTTGCCAATCCCGCCGCGCTGCGGCTCGGCAGTTCCAGCACCGAGTGCGACCTTTTCCCCCCTGCCCGGGTCATCGTCGAGATCAAAGTCAACGAGCGCATTCCCTACTGGCTCACCGAACTCATCGCCGTCCACAATCTGAATCTGGTGCGGGTGAGCAAGTATGCCCGCAGCATCGAGCTGGCGCAAGCCATGGCCAGACAGTAGACCAGACAGTAGAAAGAGAAAGGAAGGAAAAGTCCCATCCACAGGCCGCAACTCACGGTTCGTCCATCACATTTCACTTTGAACGGAGGTTTTTACCCATGGAGGGTTTCAATTTTCAGGATTTGACCGGGGTCTTTTCTGTCACGGATGTCGTCCTCAGCCTGCTTTTGAGTTTCGCGTTGTGCGCGCTGATTGGGTGGGTGTATCAAATCACCCACCGCAGCGCCTCATACACGCAGAGTTTTGTGCACACGCTGGTGCTCAACGGCATGATCGTCGCCGTCGTGATGCTGATCATCGGCTCCAACATCGCCCGCGCCTTCGCGTTAGTCGGCTCGCTGTCCATCATCCGCTTCCGCAACGCCGTCAAAGAGACGCGCGATGTGGGCTTCATCTTCTTCACCATGGCGGTGGGAATGGCCGTCGGGACGCGTTTCTATCTGCTCGCCGTGATTACCACGGTCATCGTCAGCCTCGTGGTCCTGATCATGACGCGCTTCAACTGGTACGCCCGGCGGATGATCAGCCAGATTCTCAAAGTGCAAGTCCCCAACGACGCGCCCTTCGACACGCTCTTCAACGACGTCTTTCTTAAATACACCACGTCGTCGGAACTCATCAGCGTGGATTCCGTCCACGGCGGGGCTCTCACCGAACTCACCTACAGTGTGGGGCTGAAGAAAGCGGAGAAAATCCAGGAATTCCTGGCCGACCTCAAGCGTCTCAACGGCAACAACCGCGTCACCCTCATCGCGGGTTATAATAGCACGGATTTGTGAGAAGCGTCAGAAGTGGAAACGTGTGAAGGTGTGAATGACGACTCTCTTCTCACGGCTCACTGATCTCTATTTTCCGAGGAATGCTCCATGAATCTGACCCTGAGACGACACTATCCATTGCTGGTCGCCCTGCTACTGGTGACGCTGCTGCTCATCGTGGGCCTGGGCGATCAGCGTATCGTCGCCTACACGGCGCCGGGCAAGCTTCAGCCCGAAGCGGTGACGGCGGCGCAGGCCAATTACAGCAGCGACGTCGCGCTCTTCGATGACACCGTCGCCCACAGCGTCCAGGTGCTCATGAGCACCGAGGACTTCGAACAAATGCTCACCACTTACCGTGAGACCGGCTCGAAGGAATATTTCCACGCGGATGTCATCATTGACGGGGTGCGGGTGAACAACGTCGGCGTGCGGCTCAAAGGCAATGCCTCGCTGCGCACGGCGCTCGGCGGGCGGATGGCCGGAGAGCGTCCGCAATTCGGCGGCATGTTTGGCGGCGAGGAAGCCCTTCCCAATCCAGGCGCCGTCCCCCAAGACCGGCAGCAGCTGCGGCCGAACAGAGGCGTTCCCCCCTCGCAGCCCGGCGCGGGCGGTGAAAGACCGACGCCTCCCGCCGGCGCACTTCCAGAAGGACAAGCCCCCGTCATGCCTGAACCCGGCGCCGCGCCATTCTGGGGCGGCGGTGACGTCGGCAACAAGGGCGCCGCCGACGTCGAAGTCACCGTGGATACCAAAATCCCGCTGATGATCCGCTTCGACAAATACGTCGAAGGACAGACCTATCAGGGCTACACCCATCTGGCGCTCCGCACCTACGGCACTTCCACCGACGCAGCGATGCTGCAGGAGCCGGTGACGAACGACGCGGCGCGCGCCATCGGCCTGCCGGTCGCCCGGACAGCTTACGCCAGCGTGCAGCTGAACGACGGGGAGAAGCAGCTCTACATCCTCTCCCAGGCGATCAATGAGCAGTATCTGCAGGAGCACTTCGAAAATCCCAACGGCGTGCTTTACAAGGCCGAACTCGGCTCGACGCTGCGCTATCAGGGGGAAGATCCCAGCCTGTACGCCAACAGCTTCACCCAAAAAACCCGCCTCAACGACGCCGATCTGGCGCCCTTGATCGCCTTCATGCGCTTCCTCACAGAAGCGGACGACGCGACCTTCGCGGCGCAGCTGCCCGATTACTTCGACGTGGAAGCCTTTGCGACTTATCTGGCGCTCAACAATCTGCTGGTGAACACCGATTCCATTGTCGGCATGAACAACAACTATTACCTGTACTACGACGATGTAGGCGGGCGCTTCACCCTTTTGATGTGGGACGCCAACGAGAGCCTGGGCAAACTGGCGATGGGTGGCGCTTCTGCCAGCTACGACATCTACGCCGGGCGAGAGGACAGCGCCACAGCCCAGGGCGGGGCCCCGATGCGCGGCGGCCTCAGGGGTGGAAGCAACACGTTGGTGAAGCGCTTCCTCGCCACCCCGGAGTTCCTGGCGCTGTATGAGCAAGAGTTGCAGCGCCTGTATCAGGAGCTCTTTGTCAGCGGGTTCCTCACGCAGCGGGTCGAGACCTACGCGGCGATGCTGCGCGAGGCCAACGCCGACGGCGCGTTGGAAGACCCCACGCTCCTGGAACAGTCCATCACCAAGACCCTGACTTTCATCGCCCAGCGCCAGGCTTACCTCGCCGGGCTGCCGCTTTTCAACACGAGCACGACGCTCGCGCCCTGAGGGAATAAACCCACGCATCAGGCCTTACGCCGTCAGCCCGGTGCTGGCACCCATCTTGCCGGCGCAAAAATGCGATAGAGAGCCGTGAGCAGAGAGCCGTTGCAGTCTCTGCTCGCGGCTCTCTCTTTTACCACCCATCCCTTGCCCTTCCCGCCGCATAGCGGGGGTACTTTTTTGGGGAAAGGGCGAAAGCTACGGATCACAAAGGTTCCTCCCTTGCCGTCTGGCGGCCTGGCGCCAGGCTGAGCCGTGCCCCCATGCAGAACGCGCCCGCTTGTCAGACTTCCAAGAGTGAGTATACTGAAAGCAGCTGGCGTATGATAGTAACTCGCACACGAGGGAATACCATGAATCCACGGTTCTCAGTTGTAGCCCCAGTTTTCAATGAAGAAGCGCTGATCGAGGAATTCTACCAGCGCGTCTGCAATGTGATGGAAGGGATAGGCGAGCCGTGGGAGCTCGTGCTCGTCAACGATGGCAGCCGCGACCGCTCCCCGGAGCTGATGGATCAGCTTTACGCCCAAGACCCCGAACATGTCGTCGTCCTCCATTTCTCCCGCAATTTTGGACACCAGCTGGCCATCACCGCCGGCTCGGATTACGCCCGTGGGGACGCCGTGATCGTCATTGATTCCGACCTGCAAGATCCGCCGGAGGTCATCCCCGAATTCATCGCCCGATGGCGCGAGGGATACGAGGTCGTCTATGGCGTGCGCGCCGAACGCGAGGGGGAGACGTGGTTCAAGCTCTTCACCGCAGACCTCTTCTACCGGCTCATCCAGGCGCTCACGGATGTCGTCATCCCCATGGAAGCTGGCGATTTCCGCCTGCTGGACCGCAAAGTGGTGGAAGTGATGCGTGAGATGCATGAAGGGCACCGCTTCGTGCGCGCGATGGTGTCGTGGGTCGGTTTCCGGCAGATCGGCGTGCCCTACCGCCGGTTGGCGCGCAAAGCAGGGGAGAGCAAGTATCCCTTCCGCAAGATGTTCCGGCTGGCGCTGGATGCCATCACGGGCTTCTCCTTCTTCCCCCTGAAGCTGGCCCTGTGGTGCGGCGCGCTGGCCACCGCCGCCGGGCTGATCATGGCGCTGGTGTTGCTCATCCTGCGGCTCAACGGCAGCATCCCTCTCGCCGGGCAAGGACTCACCGCCAGCCTCGTCCTCTTCATGGGCGGCGTGCAGCTCCTGGTCATGGGCATCTTGGGCGAGTACCTCGGGCGCATCTACGATGAAGTCCGCCGCCGTCCGCTGTACATCATCCGCGAAATCAAACGCCAGGAATAAGCGTCGCACCTGTTTTCCCTGGAAAGTCTGTTTTCAACAACGACCTTTATCATAAGGAGCATCACATGGGCCTCTGGGAAGCATATTACACCGCAACCAGCGTCGAAGAAGCGGTGCGCCTGCTCGCCGAGTATGGGGAACGCGCGCGCATCGTCGCCGGCGGCACCGATTTGCTCATTGAGATCGAGCATCAGACGCGCACGCCTGCCGTGCTCATTGACATCACCCGCATTGGCGGATTGGACGAGCTCCGCCTGCGGGATGACGGCCTCATCCATCTGGGACCGATGGTGACGCACGCGCAGGCAGCCGCCTCGCCGCTGCTCCAGGAACACGCCCTGCCGTTGGCGCAGGCCTGTTGGGGGGTCGGCGCGCCCGCGCTCCGCAACCGGGGCACCCTCGCCGGGAATCTGATCACCGCCTCGCCGGCCAACGATACCATCACCGCGCTCCGCGTGCTCGACGCCCACGTCACGCTGCGGAGTGTGCACGGCGAACGGCAGGTCCCCCTCGCCGATTTCTACACCGGCGTGCGGCGCACCGTCATGGAACCCCAGGAACTGCTCGTGGGGATCAGCTTCAAGCCCCTCAAAGAGCCGTATCAAGGGATTTATCTCAAGCTGGGACTGCGGCGCGTCCTCGCCATTGCGGTCACGAATGTCGCCATCGTGCTCGGCTTCGAGGGGGAGCGGGTGAGCGAAGCGCGCCTGGCGCTGGGGAGCGTCGCCCCCACCATCATCCGCGCGCCCGAAGCCGAAGCGGCGCTGCGCGGACAGCCGCTGGATGAAGCGCACATCGCCCAGGCGGCGGAGCTGGCAGCACAAGCCGCGCGCCCCATTGATGATGTGCGCGGCTCCGCCTGGTTCCGCAAGGAAGAGGTGGCCGCGCTGGTCCGGCGGGGCCTGCAAGCCCTGGCGCGCCATGAGCCGCGACTCGACCTGCCCCAGCCCGAAACGATGCCGCTGTTGTGGGGCAAATCCCGCTGCCGTCCGCGACTGGCCGGTCCAACGATCGCCCATCACAGCGAGGGCGAGGAGCCCATCCAGTTCACCGTCAACGGCGAGAATGTCGCCGTGCGCGGCGCCAACGGCACCACGCTGCTGCACCTCCTGCGCGACGACCTGGGACTCACGGGCACCAAAGTCGGCTGCGAGGAGGGCGAATGCGGCGCCTGCACCGTCTGGATGGATGGCGTCGCCGTGCTGGCGTGTCTCACCCCCGCCCCGAGAGCACACGGGACCAACATCGTCACCATCGAGGGGCTCTCCAAAGGCGAGTCCCGGCATCCCGTCCAGCAGGCCTTTGTGGACGAGGACGCCGTCCAGTGCGGCTATTGCACGCCGGGCTTCGTGATGAGCGCCGCGAAGCTATTGGAAGAGCACCCACATCCCAGCCGGGAGCAAATTGTCGCCGCCCTCAGCGGCAATCTCTGCCGCTGCACGGGCTATTACAAGATCATCACCGCCGTGGAAAACGCCAGCCGACAACTCAGCGAGAAGCGAGCAGACGCCAGCAATGAAACGCACAGTGCCGACAGTTGACGCGGATCGCATCAACCTCTACCTGCGGACCTACTATTCCCTGCTCCGCACCACCGAGGAGGTGCAAATCCGCACGCTGGAAGAGACGCACACCTCGCTACACTCCATCCTGCACCAGGGAGCTGGGGAGATGACGGTGGATATGTCCGCCTTCATCTACAGCGGCCTGCGCCTCCCTCAATGCATTCGGGACACCCGGCTGATCGTGTTGGGGCAGACCGAGGAGGTTTTCCGGCGGCGTGGCTTCACCGACTTCAGCTCCTGGACGCTGGTTTCGGCGCCGGGGCGCCGGCGCCGGATGCTCTACGATGGCAAGGAGACGCTCGCTGCCTTCATCGCCAGCATCTCCGACGTGGATGACCTTATCCCCATCCTCGTCGCCTTTCAGATCGAATGGAACAAGATTCACCTGCTGATCACGCGGGCGGGATTGCAGGGGCGTGTGGTCGCCTGGGCAGAAACGGGAGCAGCCGACGCCACATTGAGCGAAGAGCTGCAGGAGGCGCTGGGCATCACTGCCGAAGAGTGGGAGCGGCTCACGCGCGTCTGGGGCGCCGACCTGTCGGGATTCCTGGCGGACATCGCCACACGCCGCAAACGGATGGCCGTGCGGCTTCTCGCCGGCTCGTATGTGGATTACCGGCGCGCGACGCAGCGATGGTGGTGGCACGTGAGCAACAACGCCCCCATTGACCTGCACGACCGGGACGTCTACTTCGTCTCCAGCAACACGCACAGCCTGACCAACATGCTCACCGGTTTCGCCCAACGGCACGAGCAGCTGCTCGTGGACTACATCGCCCATTGCGACGACGTCGAGATGCAGACGGAGGCGCACCGCATCCGGGAGGGGGTTGTCCGCAGCAATTGGGCGAATTTCCTCTACTACGTGCTCAAGAAATACCTGGCGACCCCCGAGGGCGCGGCCTTGTTGCAGGAACGCAAAGAGTATGAAGCGGCTCACGGCGTCACCCGCATCCCCAGCAGCCAGACCTTCGACCTCGAGGCGCAGGTGATTGAGCTGGCGCGCCTCGACCCGCAAGCGGTGGATCGGCGACTGCGGGATTTGCCGCTGGAACGCCTGGCGGACAGCAAATCCGTCATCCTCAACATTGATTATCCGTTGGGATTTGCCGCCTATCATTTGCTCTCGCGCATCGTGGCGAGCGTGGGCGACCTGCGCGGCCTCTACGTCATCGGCAAAGCCGCCACGCTCAACGCGCGCATCGGCGATGTGTTGATCCCCAACGTGGTCTATGACGAGCATTCGCACAACACCTATCTTTTCAACAACGTTTTCACGGCCACGGATGTAGCGTGCTATGCCGTCTATGGGGACGTGCTCGACAATCAACGCGCGCTGACGGTGTGGGGGACTTTCCTGCAGACCGAAGCCTACATGAAGGGCTTCCTCGACGCCGGCTACACCGACGCGGAGATGGAAGCCGGGCCCTATCTCTCAGCGGTCTACGAATTCATCCGCCCGCGCCGGTATCCCACCGATGAGGTGGTCAATCTGTACCGCACGCCTTTCGAGATCGGCATCCTGCACTACGCCTCGGACACGCCCATCAGCAAGGGGCAGAACCTGGGCGCGCAGAACCTCTCGTACTACGGCATGGATCCGACGTATGCGGCGACGGTGGCCGTGCTGCGCCGCATCTTCACCCTGGAAACGGCGTCCTGACTCACCCCGAGCCGACGAATAATCTACCGGATGACTCACACAGGAGTACGCGATGAAAAAAACTTACGTTGGTGAAGCGCTTCCCCGCATTGACGGCCCCGCCAAGGTCACGGGGCAGGCGCCCTATTCCGGCGATTTCAACATGGAGGGCCAGCTGCACATGAAACTGCGCTTCGCCGACCGCCCGCACGCGCGGGTGCTCGGCGTGGACGCCAGCAAGGCCCTGGCGGTGCCCGGCGTTGTCGCGGTCTTCACCTCGCGGGACGTGCCCGTGAACGAATACGGCCTGCAATATCCCGATCAACCGGTGCTGTGCGGTCCCGGCGATCCCAAAGAGGGCACCGATATAGCCCGTTTTGTGGGCGATCAAATCGCGGCGGTGGTCGCGGAGACCGAAGAAGCCGCGGCCAGGGGACGCGATCTCCTTGAGGTGGCCTTCGAGGAATTGCCGGCCGTGACCGATCCGCGCGCCGCGCTGGAACCGGGTGCGCCCATCCTGCACCCCGCCTATCCCGGCACCCCCATCCACCCCGAGCTGATCTTCGAGGGCAACATCGCCTCGCGGCATCGCATCCGCCGGGGCGACGTGGAGGCCGCCTGGGATCAGGCCGCCGTCATCGTCGAATCGGAATACGAGATTCCGGGGCAGGAGCACGCCTTCCTGCAACCTGAAGCAGCGCTCGCCTACCTGGATGAAGCAGGGCGCGTGACCCTCATCGCCAGCACGCAATGGATTCACGAGGACCGCCGTCAGATCGCGCACGCGCTGGGGCTGCCCGAAGAGCAGGTGCGGATCATCCTGCCCGCCATTGGCGGCGCTTTTGGAGGCAAGGAAGACCTCTCTGTGCAGATCGTCGCCGCGCTGGCCGCGATGAAACTGCAACGTCCCGTCAAAATCGTGTGGACGCGGCGCGAGTCCATCATCGGGCATCACAAACGCCATCACGTCTTTGCCCGCACGCGTTGGGCAGCGGATGCCGAAGGGCGACTTCTGGCCGCCGAGACCCATGTCGTCGCCGATGCCGGCGCTTACGTGTACACCACCAACAAGGTCCTGGGCAATCTGTTGCTCACCGTCAACGGCGCCTACCGCATCCCGAACGTCAAGACCGACGTGTTGGGGGTTTACACCAACAACGTGCCGGGCGGCGCTTTCCGGGGCTTCGGCGCGCCGCAGGGCAATTTCATCGCCGAATCGCAGATGAACAAGCTGGCCGAGGCGCTGGGACTCGACCCGGTGGAAATCCGCCTGCGCAATCTCGTCCATGACGGCGATCCGATGCCGTGGGGCAAACCGCTCCCCGATGACGGGCGCGGCCTGGAAGAAAGCCTTCTCGCGGCGGCGCGAGCGCTGGGCTGGGAACACACGCCGCAGGGCTGGCGCGCTCCTCGCGTGGAGCCGCGTCCCGGCGATCCGCCCACCCGGCGACGGGGAGTGGGGATCGCTCTGGCGTTCAAAAACGTGGGGTTCTCCTTCGGCTATCAGGAAAATGCCTGGGCCGCCGTCGAATTGCACGGCGGCGCCGAGATCGAAAGCGCTACCGTCTTCGCCGCCAGCGCCGATGTGGGACAGGGAACGCGGACGGTGATCCGGCAGATGGCAGCGGAGGCGTTGGGAATCCCCATCGAGCGCGTCGAGGTGGCCCCCGCCGATAGCGCGATCACCCAAAGCTCCGGCTCCTGCTCCGCCTCACGGATGACGTTTATGATCGGCAATGCAGTCCGCGAGGCGGCGGCCGCGGCGCTGGAGAAATGGCGCGCCGAGGAGCGTCCCGCCAGGGCCGAAGTCACCTATCTCGCACCGAAGACCACGCCCATTGATCCGCTAACCGGCTACGGACATCCCAATTTCTCGTATGGCTACGTCGCCCTCGGCGTGAACCTCAGCATTGACGCGGAGACGGGGGAGGTGCACGTGGCCAAAGTCGCTTGCGCCAACGATGTTGGACAGGCGATCAATCCCCGGCTGGTGCAAGGGCAAATCGAGGGCGGGATCATCCAGGCGCTGGGCTGGACCACGACGGAGCACTTCATCGAGAAAGACGGCCGGCCGCTCACCGATTCGCTCAGCACGTACTTGATTCCTACCATCGCCGATATTCCCGATCAGATAGAGACGCTGATCCTCGAGAATCCAGAACCCAACGGTCCGTGGGGTGCCCGCGGCATGGGCGAGATGCCCTTCATCCCGATGGCGGCGGCCATGCATCAGGCGGTGCATGAAGCGACGGGCATCTGGTACAACCGCTTCCCCTTCAACGCCGAGCAGATTTTGCGGGGGCTGCGGGGGAAGTGAGGGAGAGGAGAGATTCCCCATTACCCATCACCCCTTACCTGCTGCCAGGAGTTCTTGATGTCGTCACGACCGGTGCGTTTCGGAGTCTTCGGCGGGAGCTTTGACCCGCCGCATTACGGCCATCTGGCGCTGGCGGAGACCGCGCGGGTGCAGCTGCAACTGGCGCGCGTGCTGTTCGTCCCGGCGGGGGAGCCGCCCCACAAAACGGACGTGAAGTTGAGCCCGATTGCGAAACGGGTCGCGCTCGTCCAGGCCGCCATCGCCGACAACGGCGCCTTCGCCCTCTCCCGCGTGGATGTGGCTCGCCCCGGCCCCCATTACACGGTGGACATGCTGCGCCTGCTGCGCGCGGAATTCCCGCAGGTGACCGATTGGTTCCTGCTGCTCGGCGAGGATTCGCTCCACGATTTTCTGAGCTGGCGCGCGCCAGAGGAGATCCTCGACCTGGCGGAACTCGCGGTGATGCGGCGCCCCGAAAAGCCCGCGCCGCTTGAAATGTTGCAGGAACGTCTCCCAACGCTGGAGCGGCGGCTCACCTGGTTGGATGTGCCGCCGCTCCACCTCAGCGCCACCGAACTACGGCGCCGCGTCCGCGAGGGGCTACCCCTGCGCTACCTCGTCCCGTTGCCGGTAGAGGTGCTGATCCGCAAACACCAGCTCTACACGGGCTGATCCGCCAGCTCCAGCGCGCCGTTCGTCGGCATCGCCAACGGCTCCATCTGCAGCTGCACCAGATTGAGGTGCCGATACAGCCCCTCTTGCGCGATCAGTTCCCGATGCGTCCCCATCTGCACGATGGTGTTGCCCTCCAGCACCACGATCTTGTCGGCGTTGCGCACCGTCGAGAGGCGATGCGCGATGATCAACGTCGTGCGGCCCACCATCAACCGCTCCAGGGCTTGCTGAATCAGCATCTCCGTCTCGGTGTCCACCGATGAAGTCGCCTCGTCCAGAATGAGGATGGGCGCATTCTTGAGCACGGCTCGCGCGATCGCCAGGCGCTGCTTCTGCCCCCCGGAGAGTTTCACCCCCCGTTCGCCGATGAGGGTGTCATAGCCATTGGGCAGCCGCATGATGAAATCGTGCGCATTGGCGACCTGCGCGGCATGGAGAACTTCTTTCTCTGTGGCGTCTGGCTTCCCAAAGAGGATGTTTTCCCGCGCCGTGCCGTGGAAGAGAAACACATCCTGCAACACAATGCTGATCTGGCGACGCAGATACTCGATCTTGAGCGCCCGCAGGTCGTAGCCATCGAGGGTGATGCTCCCCTCGCAGACATCGTAGAAGCGGGGGATGAGGCTTGCCAGGGTGGTTTTGCCCACGCCCGTCGGTCCCACCAACGCCACCACGCTATGCGCGGGGATCTCCAGGGTAATGTGCTGCAACACCGGTTCACCCTCGTTGTACCAGAAACTCACGTCGTGGAAAGCGATCGCGCCCTGGACCGGGCTCGGCAGCTCCATCGCGTCCGGCGCTTCCACGACCGTCGGCTGCTCGTTGAGCAACTCCGAGACGCGCTCGGCGCCGGCGAGCGCTTCCTGCACCCCTTCCCACGCATCCGCCAGGACGCGGATGGGCTGATAAAACAGGTCGAGGTAAAGGTAAAAGGCCACCCAATCCTCCAGCGGCAGGACTTGCTGCAGCACCAATCGCCCGCCGAAGTAGATCATCAGAATCACGCCCAGGGAGGAGGTGAATTCCACAAAGGGGTGGAAGGTCGCCATGAGCCGCAGCGCACGCAACAGGGCGTCCCGGTACCGGGCGATGTGTTCCCCCACGTGCCCCGCCTCCAGCTCCTCGCGCGTGAAGGCCTTGATCTCCCGAATGCCGGCGATGTTGTCGTTGAGCGTGGCGTTGAGCTCGCCCAGCTCCTTCTGCCGCACCACGAAGGCGGGACGGACGTAGCGGGCGAAAGCGCGCATCGAGAGGATGATGAAGGGCACCGGGATCAGGCTGAGCAGCATCAACTGCCAGTTAATGGTGAGGAGGACCGCCGTCACGCCGATCAAGGTGAGCGCATTGACGGTAATATCGGGGATGGCGTGCGCGATGAGGCGCTCGAACATGTCCGAATCGTTCACCACGCGCGACATCAGTTGGCCGGTCTGTTTGTCCTCATAGAAGCGCAGCGACAGACGCTGCAGGTGCACGTAAATCTGATGTCGCACGTCCGCGACGACGCCCCAGCCCGCGACATGCCCCATGTAGCTTCGCACGAACTGCAATCCGCCGCGGACGAGATACACTGCCAGCGCCACCAGCGCCAGCCGGGTGATGGTGGCCAGCGAGTCGGACATCGCGTTCCCCGACGTGACCGTAGCGACGAGGTTACGGATCAACCAGGGGATGACGAGTTGCACGCCAACCAGCAATACCATGGCCACGACGGTGAGAGCCAGCGCGCGCCAGTATTTGCGCGCATAGGCGACGAGAAAGGACAACGTTTTCATATGCCTGTAATGTCAACTCCTTCAAAATAGAGATCAGCAAGTCAGCAGTCAGCGAATCAGCGAAAAGGCGAAAAGGCGAATCAGCGAAAAAATCACTTGCGTGACAAAGGTGGCGCCACTGACTGAAAAACGCAAGATTTCCTAGCGACCTTTGAAGATTGAGTGTCAACTTTTGCCCCCTATCCCCTGGCCCCTTTCCCCCGCGCGGCGCGGGGGAAAGGGGAACTTTTTTTGTGGGTTTTTGCAGGCGGGCGTAGCCCGCCTGCAAAAACCCTTTATTTTTTCTCCCCCTTCCCAACGGCGTCTGCGCCGTTGGGAAGGGGGCAGGGGGTGGGGCAAAAGCTACAGCTCACAAAGGTTCATCCATCGCCGTCTGGCTACCTGGCGCTAGGCTGAACAGCCACCGCACATTTGCCGGGTAGAGACAGCGGTTTCCCAACCATCCCCCCCACAGACCCGGACGTGCGGATTTCCCGCATCCGGTTCGTCAGTGACCTCAGGCTTAGTCTGCCGACCTCGCCTGCGGTCAACCC
>Ga0208825_1000706_pt1 | contig 29636 bp, 18 predicted proteins | sample AD_UKC113_MetaG_FD_184450 | JGI IMG/M metagenome (GOLD analysis project Ga0208825, IMG submission 184450) | Active sludge microbial communities of municipal wastewater-treating anaerobic digesters from Hong Kong - AD_UKC113_MetaG (SPAdes)... | ecosystem: Engineered > Bioreactor > Anaerobic >...
AAAAACCTGAGTTCACCGGGAAAATTATAAAGCAGAATGAGAAGAAAGAAGAGATTTGAAAATGAAGAAAAAAATGTGTGAAAGAGTATTTTTAGATCTAATCAACCCTTATAATCCTGCTTTTGAGTCTTTTCAGGTTTTTTGTCATTTTTAAGAACTATTTTTCATATCCTGACACAGTTTTATGAATCTGAGTAAGTATAGTCCCTTATCCAAAGACGTTATCCACGGCTGAAGATAAAAATCATGAATCCAGAATAGACAAGGAAAAGAATAAGTGCTTCATACCTTTTAATTCTCCAGCCCGTCCGGATAAATAGAAGGAGCAGAAGACTGATAAACAGCATGAAAGGGGTTATGTAATAAACAGTATTTCCAGTTACCGTAAGAGGGTGAACAAGTCCAGAACATCCCATAATCAAAAGCGTATTCGTAATATTTGACCCAAGGACATTTCCGAGAGCCATGCCGGCATATCCACTGCGGGCTGCAGAAACCGTTACCATGAGCTCTGGCAGGGAAGTCCCGACTGCTACAAGGCTTATACCGATAAGAGTTTCTGGAATCTCCAGAAGCTGAGCGAAAAAAATTGACTGCTCTATGAAGTACTTTGCCCCGATTATTATGGCAACTCCGCTTGCAATCAGTTTGATAAACTCTATTAAGAGGCTGCTCTCAGAAAGACTTTCAGTTTCATTTTTAATTTCAGTTTCATATCCGGTTTTAATCTCAGAGTAAGTATTATCCTCTGAACGATTCTCTGATCGATTCTCTGAACGATTCTCTGAACGATTCTCTGAACGAACCAGCACCTCTTTTCCAGACTTCTCTTCTGTTTCTTCATAAATCTCTTTTATGGCTCTATTTATTTTGTTCTCTTCAACTCGTCCTCTAAAACCAGTTTTAATTCTTGCGTTTAAATCGAAAATATACTCAAACTTAAGAAAATAAATCATAAAACCTTTAAAATAGATGTCCTCTTCGTGTTTTCTGACCTTGTCGAGCAGAAACAGAAGATAAACGAAATATAGCAAAAGAAAAATAATGGCTTCTGTTCTTGAGATTCTGAAGTCCAGAACAAACAGAGAAAAAAGGATGGCGGAAAATAACATTATATAGCCGTCTCTTTTAAGCATTAATTTCTCAGTTTTCACACTGGACAGAAGGGCAGCAGTACTAGCTATAAGCCCTATGTTTGCGATATTTGACCCAAGTATACTGCCTATGACTATCCCGTTTGCATGTTCGAAGGATGCGGCAAGGGAAGAGGCAAGCTCGGGTACGGATGTCCCTATTGAGACCAGAGTTAACCCTATTATAAACTCTGAGACTCCAAACCTTTTAGCAATCAAGGACGATGACGTCACAAAGAGGTCTGCCCCTTTTACGAGCAGTAGTAATCCTCCAACAAAAATAAGGACATCAATTAAGTACACATTGAAATGTGAGTTAGAGTTTTATTTAAACATATCCTCAATATATAAGCATATAAAGCGAAACTGAGAACAGGATAAAGACCTGGTCAACATAAGAAGGCAAAAATACCTGCCGGGAAATAGTTAAAAAATAGCAGGAGAATTAATGGACAAGTTTTAACTCCATAATATAGCACTTCTCATTCTGGCCGCATATGTTATCTATTTTTTCGATTATCTGAAAACCCATTTTTTCGTACAAATTTATGGCAGGGGTATTCTTTACATTAACATACAGCAGAATAGAGTATATTCCGTTCAGTTTCATTTCCTTTATGCTTTCTTCAAGAAGCTTCCTTCCGTACCCTTTTCCCCGGAATTTATTGTCGGTTGCAATTGAATAAATTACAGATTTTATTCTCAGACCATTGAATGAAAGTTCCGGTTTCAGGTAATATGCGCAGTAGCCTGCAATTTCATCTTGGATCTTATATACGTAAAAGATTTCCCTTAGCTTCTTTGAGTATTTTATAAAATTTTTCTGGTTCTTACTATCAAATGCCTCTGAATGAATTCTAAGAACCTCCGGAAGCATATTATCATCTACAGGAACAATATTTTCTTTCTCAATAATCTTCCATTTTTTTAGTAGATGAGACCCGACAGTATCACGCAGCAGTTTCTTGAAACCTTCCAGGAACGAAACAAATTTCATATAAATCGTTATCGGATATATAGAATCACCTTTAAGCGGAAAGTAAACAAATTTTATATTGAGTCACCTTTTAACTGAAAGTAAACAAATTTTGATTTTAAACGTAATCTTTGAATTTTTAAAATGATAGAATAATAACTGTAAGAAAATATACCGTACAATACCTAAAAATCACTACCATAAAAAAGTTATCATATGAAACATTTTCACATATAAATTAGTATTGAAATGTTGTGCTGGGAAGGTCAGACTCAGGAAAAATACGAAAATGAATCAAATAAGTTTCAGTTCCATTTTATAGCATTTCTCTTCTTGCCCACATATGTTATTTACTTCTTTGACTACCGAAAAACCTGCTTTTTCATATATTCTTATAGCAGGGATATTATTTACACTCACATACAGGAGAATAGCTGACACACCGTTTAGCTTCATTTCCTTTATGCTCTCTTCCAGAAGCCTCCTGCCAAACCCCCTGTTTCTGAATTCCCTATCAACTGCGATTGAATAAATTACGGATTTTTTGCCGATCCCCATAATTGAAAAATTCGGTTTCAGGTAGTATGCGCAGTAGCCGATTATTTTATCCTGACTCCTGATTACATAAAAAATCTCTCTGAATTTCTTAGAATTTCTTACAATATCTCTCCCTCTATTGTCCCTGAATCCTTCTGCCTGAATTCTAAGGATTTCTGGAAGCATGGTATCATTAACAATCTCGATATTTTCTTTTTCTATTTGCTTCCAGCCATTCAACATATAAGCCCCTGCTGTGTCGTGAACTACGTTACTTAGTACGTTACTTATAGTTCTGAAAAATATACAGGGTTTTACATGAATATTTGTGAGACCCATATCTTTCTCCGAGTTATCGAGTCTGAAATAATTAAATAAGTCGCGTACTGTAAAAGTCGCATAAACCGGATATCAGAACTGAAAACCCCTTTTTTGCTTTTTAATCAAAAATCCGTATCATAAAAGTAACAGTAGATGGAATTAAACCACCTGTACAGCCAGATAATCCCTATTCTAGATATCAATTATTCATTTTTCTCTTCAGGTACGGTCGTCAGCCTTGAATGCTTGACTCCTTTTATACTCAGGATTCTCTGGGCAAGTTCTACAATTTTCTCTCCTTCCCCCTTCATTATTATAACTTCAAAACAGAGATTGTCCTCCATATGGAAATGGACGGAGGAGTCTATCATATCCATGTACTCATGCTGTATCTCTGCCAGGGTGTTTGTTACGCCTTTTTTGGAACAATCGTATACGATAGAAATTGTTGCAGCCCTTGAACCTTTTATCTGCTGCATCCATTCATAGTGCTGGTTATATGTCCTTATAGCATCCCTTATTCCTTCCGAACGAGAGGAATATCCTCTCTTCATAAGAGTTTTATCAAATTTATCAAGAAGCTCCCCTGGAAGAGAAATTCCTATTCTCATAAGTCTCTTTTCCATGTACCCCTCCTGAAAGTGAAAATCCTTTCTGTCAGGTTTTAATGACGTCAGCGATCCAGCTGAATTAAAAAAACAATCTGACCAAACAGATAAAATCCATTATATGTTTCCTGACCCCAGTAAATATAATATCCCTGGGTATATTTAACATTTTATTGTATTTAGATACATAAAAATGAAGAGAATGAGTATAAAAGGACGAAGATAAATAGATGAGATAAATAGACTCTGAAATGGATTTTTGTTCAGGAATGAGAGTGATAAAGGATTGATAAAAAAATTTAATTTGGGAGATAATCCTGCCTGCCAGGAGAAAAATCCCTCCTGCACAACCCTCATCCCTGCCTTGCAGTAATGACAGAAAAGCGGCTCTTTCCAAAAAGGTAACTTTCAAAAGCAAAAGTGAAAACGATTTTTCCTTTCTTCTGCACAATAAATTTATTTTCTATGTTAAATTTAATGTCGATAGATATTGGTTTTGATGCAATTTTTTACAGGCAAAGATTTTTGCAATAAACTGTGAAGTTTCGATTAACTCTGTTGATTCCCAAAAAGCTTATTAAAGCCAGAGTTCTATAGCGTGGAACGCGTTTACTTTGAATAATCCTGAATTTAGCTATAAAGGATAATTCCTTGCTTATCAAATATAATTAATTAAATAAAAGAGAATTAATTAAATAAAAGAGTTGAGAATTATGGCAATCCAGAAAGGCGATTTCATAAAGTTAAACTATACAGGTAAGTTTGAAGACGGCAGGATTTTCGATACAACAGATGAAGAACTTGCCAAAAAGGAAGAGATATTTAACCCCCGCGGGCTTTACGGCGGAGATGTCGTTATTGCCGGCGCCGGCCACACCATTGAGGGTCTTGACGAGGATCTTGAAGGAAAGGAAGTCGGTTATTCCGGTACAATATTAATTCCCCCAGAAAAGGCATTCGGTCCCATTAATCCCAAGCTCATCGAGACCGTTTCCATAACAAAGCTTCAGAACAGAAATGTTCATCCAGGCATGCCTGTAGAGATTGACGGCAGGAGAGGAGTTGTCAGCAGGGTAATAGGCCGCAGGGTCACTATAGACTTTAACAGCCCTCTTGCAGGTAAGACCGTTACCTACGAGTACACCATTGAAAAACTTCTTGAAGATGATGTAGAGAAAATACAGGGTCTTCTCGGCCTCTATATAGGTATGCGTGACTTGGAAGTTGAAATAGCTGATGGCGCCGCAAAAATTTATATTCCCACCAACCTGACCTTCAACCAGCGCTGGCTCATGGCAAAGAATAGATTTGCATCCGAGCTCTTCAAGTATGCTGGACTCAAGGAGGTTCAGCTCATCGAAAAGCTCACAGCCGAATCCGAAGTTCCTGCACCTGAAGAGCCTGAAGTCGAAGCTGAAGAAGAGCCTTCAGAATCCCAGGAATAAATCTATCTGTACTTTACAGAAAAGCGAAGAGTTCTTTCTCTTCGCAAATTTTATATATAATAATCAGGTTCTCTGTATACGCTCCCCGGAATGTCAGGGCAACCTGCCAGATTTATCCGGAAAGCCAGAAGAATTCATGCTTTCAACATGCTGAGGTAGCCCAGCGGACCACGGCGCCGGTCTTGAAAACCGGTAGCGCTACGCGCTACGGGAGTTCGAATCTCCCCCTCAGCGTATATTTTTGTCGTCATCTTCAGAAATTAACTGTTTTTTATTCTTTGATGCAGACGACGTCAATTTAATTTCAGTTTAGAACACCTGATAATTACTGATTAAGACCAGGATGTAATTCTGATCTTCAGGACCTGCTATTTAATTGGTACTTCAGGTATGAAGATTATTTCTAAGAACCGAAGCTATTAATTAAAAATATATTTATCCAGTTTACAGATGCATTAAACATACTTAATAAAAACCCGAAAAAATAAGAAATAAGAGCCAGGACTTTTGCCCAATATCTGGACATCCTGTAATCTAAAAACCGTTTTTCCGTTTTTCCAAGTTATATATAACTTGTAATTTCTTAATTATTTTTATAATATTTAAAATTTTCTAGTAAAGTGAATAGACGCTTTTTGTACTCTTATTTTATACTCTTATTTTAATAAGACCTTTTATGGTTTGTCTCTTCTATGATTAGCCGATTTTCTCTATTCCCTTTATTATTCTCATTTACCTGAATGCACAATAAATCCTGAGTGAGGCAATTTCTTTCTGTGGAATCTCCTTGGCGAGAAATTGCCCTTCAGGTTTAATTCGATTTTCTGGATATGGTATGAAATGAAAAATAAAAGGGGAATAGCCACAAACAGCATAATAATATCACGTAAAATTGGAGAACTTATGAAATTTGTTCCCGAGTTCCAGAGAGCAAAAAACGGTCTGTGGAATAAATAAACACAGTAAGAAGATGCAGCAATGTTCGTAAAGAACGAATTTAAAGAACCTGAAAATTTATCATTGACAAAGCTCATGGCAAGCGAATACTCAAAAGCACAGAAAATTATCATAAAAAAATTGAGCAGTGCCGTTTCCATAATAAATTGTATAAGAAGAGAATTGACACCCAGGAAGCCCGCTATACTGTCCATTATGGATCTTACCGTAGAAGAGCCGATAATCCCGCTGCCGGTTTCAATGGTAACGGAGATTTTCGGATCCAGAAACATTGAACTTCTCAGACCCAGAACAATTACCAGCACGAAGATAACCGGAAGAACTGAAAGCAGGATCTGAACAAAAGGCATCTTCCCAGGTATTCTTTCGACTTTTTCGAACAGCTTTTCCCTGCATGCAAGGACTCCAAACACAAAAATAAGGAAAAACATGAAGAAACGGTGATCAATAATACCGAAAGTTTTTGAGATTAAAAAGAAACCAGCGTATACGAAAAATGAGGAGATCAGGATCTGTTTTGTATTCTTTGAGTACATGATAATAAACGGATAAATGGCATAGAAAATAACAATCAAGCCCACAAAATAAAGAGTTAACATTGGAGTGGCATAAGCCGGAGCAAGCAGAATTTGCAGCCCCAGGACGTGTACAAGTACATTGTAGAGACTGAACACATTTTCCGAATCAGGAAATACAAAACCTGAATCCAGTCTGGGAGCAAATATAAAAAATACCATTACAAATACGAAAAGTGCAGCCCAATAGAGGGGATAGATTCTAAGAAGCCTTTTTTTGTAGAAATCAAATACATTTTCAAGCGAGTTTATCGAGTGATTGTTGTAATATAACAGGTATCCACTCATAAATATGAAAAGCCCCAGACCCATATTCGCAAAGTAAGGGTCAAAGGCATAAAGCATTAACTTGCCATAAGTTGAAAACAGAAAGTTACTCAAATGCGCCGGAATAATCATAATTATCGCTAACGCCCTTAAAAAGTCAAATGCAATTATTTTATTTTTCATTGATATCCTACCCTATATATATGTTTAATAAACCCAGAAGTCAATTTAATAAAGAGAAGGAGCTAATTCCAATATCAGATAACGGTTTTGAGCTCACATTACGGCACATAATTACAATTACAATATATATAAATTGCGAAATGTTAGAACTTCAAAATCAGCGAAAAAGTTACTATTCCGCAATATGATTTTAAGCGGGTTTCAATATCCATTGGTATTGAGCTGTTGATGGTCCATCTTTATTCGACTGGTGTTTTAAAACACCTGAATCTCATCAATTCTTTAAAAGTCCATTTTGAGTCTATAATCCCTGCTTCTCTTGCTGGAGTGTTTTTGCACTCTACCTTAGCCCTCCATGCCCTCTACAGAAGTTAAAATGTGTGCAATATAGCTTCATCTGTTTCTCTAACCATTCTTTGATTTTTGAAAACCCTATCGTTTTCCTTGACACTCTGTTGTTATCCTGTCTAAAAGTCAGGTTTTGTCTTTCAATTAAAGTTGTTGAGATTTCGCTTTGTTCAATGTCTTTTCCAAAGATGACCTTCTTCTCTACTTTTTCAAGTACTCCATTTTTTCTTATTTTAACTACCTGCGCATACCTTAAATCGTCGTTAGGAACTACTTTTGGTTTCTTTAGTTTTCCTTTTTTCCCAGTATTAGGGAAACTCTTTCATAATTCCAAATTGTTTTAAAAGAGATTCTCTATAAAATTTCAGTCCATCTGTAACAAAAAGAGGGATTTTATCAGACAGATGCTTAATAGTTAACTCAACCAGTTTGTCTGCAACATACTGTTTTCTTGGCCCTATTACGAAATCAAGTATTAAGCTGCAACCTGGTGCAAAAGCTACCCATATCCAGGGCCCATCATCTTCATAATTTTTCATTCGTGGGAATATTTTTTTGATTATTACCCATAGTTCATCCATTTCTACCCTTGACACTTCCACATTGTGTCACAGGCTGATATGTATCAAATGTATGCCTATGTGACAAAGAAAGATGCTATTAGTTCAATGCTCCTTTATCCAGATACTGAATTGAGAGAGCCAAGAACTTTTTATTATAACCTGGAAAATGAAGGAAAAAGAAGTGTACCGCTTTATATTACATCGATAAAGCTATCATACGACTTGACAAATGAAAAGGAGTGGTCTGAGTTCAGAAAAGATCTAAGAAATGTTCTCACAAAACTTTTTCCTAATCTTAATCTGTTAGGATTTATAAAATGGAACTGAGAAACAATAGCTTTAAACCTTTAACTATGCAAAATAATGATTTAAAACATAAAGTCTATTGAACCTGGTTTTTCATTTCAAGTGTGTAAGTTTAAACTCCTACTGCCGTTTAGAAAAATGAGTAAGTCTCCTATATTTGTGAAACAAGTAGAGTTAATTTGTGCCTGCAGTCTTCTGCAGTTTAATTCAATAAATTAAATCAAAGCCATCGATTTATAAACCGCGTCAATAGGGTCCTCATAAAACGAAATCTGGAATTTGCTGAAAAGATCTGGTGGCACTGTCGCAATCTTGCCTGCAGAAGAAATCGGAATCATTACTCTTTTTGCACCGGCATCGAGGCAAACCTGCAAAAGACCAGCAAGATTTTCAAGTACACCTACAGATCCTCCGATTGTCATACTCCCTAGAATTGCAGTCTGTTCCTGAAGCGACCTTTCCAGTGCTCCGGAGCAAAGGCTGATGAAAGCTGGAAGGGCAAGTTCTTCTGACATGCCAACTCCGTAGAGGTCCTGGACGTGCAAAAAGTAGTCTTTTTCTTTTACAGATATGCTCTGGCTTATGGATTTTGCATTGGCTTTGAAGTAATTGAATGCTGTTTTTATAGATTCCTTGGTCTGAGTATTTGAGCCTGTACCTGATTTTTCGTATTTTCCCGAGCCTGCAACTACTTGGACTTCAAATTTGTAGATGCCTATCTTGCCGGATTCGGTAGCTGCAACAGCATAGGCTTCTCCAGGTTTTGTAATGCCTGCAGGAATGATCTTGTTTCCACCGCTTTCTGGTACGGACACGAATGATTCTTTCAGGTTCTCATTGTCAATATAGGAGAAATTGACATCGAAGAACTCGATCCCTCCTATTTTTTTAAGCTGCTCTTTCACACGCCTCCTTCCAACAAGAGCATACTCAAGGATCTCCTGCGCCTGTTCTCTGGTGATATTCTCATCCGGGTAAATAAGTTTCATAAGGCCTGAGAAGGTCTTTTTAACAGCAATCACATCACGCTGATTCAGGTTGTTCCCCAGCTTAAAGAACCTGTTTATGTTGTCGGCGTAGGACCTCTTCCTCATTTCCCTGAAGAATTCTGCAATATAGTCAACTATGAATCCATACCTGTCCGTAAAGTGTTCAGGTCTGAACTTAGGGATTTCCCAGCCAGGGATGTAATAGTGCATCCTGTCGAAAAAGGCGGTATCACTGTTCATGGCTTCCGGGAAGGGAGAGAACAGGTTTGAGGTCTTTAATAAGGATTCAATACTCTGGTTGACATTTCCAACAAAAACAATGGAAGCATTCGCATTCTTTTGCTCTTTTCCCCTTGCAAAAGAGCCTGAAGCCATGTAGTCTTTAAGGATCTGTATTCCATCCTTGTCTTTGAAACGGATTCCTGCAACTTCATCAAATGCCACAACGTCCCAGAACCCAACAAGCCCTATCTGTCGGGTTCCCATGTTGTAGAAAAGATTTGCAACTGTAGTCTGTCCTCCGGACATCAGGATGGTGTTTGGGGATATTTCCTTATAAACGTGAGATTTTCCTGTGCTTTTCGGGCCGAGCTCACAGAGGTTATAGTTATTTTCAACAAGAGGAACAAGCCTTTCGAGCATATGCCATTTTGTGGAAGTTTCGAGCTGGGTAGGCTCCATCCCGATGCTCCTCATCAGGACATCGATCCATTCATCTTTAGTGAAGTTCTTTCTTTCAACCAGGATCTCCTGGATGTTCACATTCGGGATCTGGATGGGTTTTAAACTGGAGATAATGAATGGCGAAGAAGCTGATTCTGTGGAGTATTCCATCTTGATCATGCACCAGATGCCGCCGCCGAGAAGCTTGTCGTATTTTATGACATAGTCAGAGTCGATCTCAATGCTTTTGAGCCCGAGATTGGAGAAAGTAGCTTCGTATATGTCTCTCCTTTCATTGAGTGTGACTGTGATTTTGTCAATAACCGTATAGTAGCCCGTCTCACGGATCCTTGACTTGATCTTTTCGGCTTCATCTGGCCGGACATAGTTCTGGGACAGGATATTTTTGACTATCTGGATGCCTTCCTGAATCACTTCTTCGTCATCATCGGCACAGTAAGAGCCAAGCAGGTATTCCAGCACGTAGACAGGGACATTGTGCCCTACTTTCAGCAATTTTGTAAGGTCTTTTCGTACAACTCTGCCAGGGAAATACTTGACTAATTTTCTGTCGGTTTCGAGGCTTGCTGTCTCAAGAGATTCTTCGGTCATTTTTATCCTGTCCCTATTACAATATCCCTACACTCTTTTTATCCCGAATTTTTGAGCATAATTTACTTTTCAATTAAAAGTCATCAAAGTCGCCAATCAGAAGGTCAAGTTCGAATGGAATCCGTGCAATATCTTTTATTTCAGCCAGGTCTTCGTCAATCAGCCTGAGGTAATACGTTTTGTTTTCAAGATTGTTTCCGAGGGTGAGAATGATATTATACTGCCTTTCTTCTGGCTCATCGGATTCGTTATTGACAATAATTATTTTTTCGTCACTGACCATTTTTTCCTGCCCACCATCAATATCCCATAGAGAAACTTTGATGGTGCGGGGTTTCATTTTATCGGTTACTTTTTCAGTCTGGAAAATCTTTACTTTAAACTTGCTGCTTGTGATCTTTCTCCGGTCGTTTATTACCGAGACATTGACCTTACCGTGCTTGATACCCCTCTTATCAATAGCCTTTTCATTCCGCCTATGGTTATATGTCAGAACTGGAATTACAATCTCCTGAGGGGAAGCTCCTCCGTGCACGAAATTGAGCCCACCGCCCTGAAGTTTGAACCTGAGGTCTGCTTTAGGGACATAGGCAAAAAGAGGGGAATGGTCCTGCCCGAGCATATAGCGCATGTCAAATCCGTGTATGTTATCCAGTGAATTACCCAGTGCAAGTTCCTGGTCACTCAGGATAAATCTCTTTGTTGTGTCAATTATGCGGGATTTGTCAAATAATGAGGTATCCACTTTATCTGCACTTTCCATATCGTCTCTTCTATACAGGAAACCGTGATCTGCTGTGACAATGATATTTGTGGTGTTTAAAGTATCACTCAAGTGCTTGACAAGTTTCTTAATTTCAACAATTGTTTCTTCTACAGCACTGAAAACGCTATTCTCTGAGGACTGTTTATCCCCAGTTGAATCTATTTTATTGTGGTATATGTAAAGGACTCTTTTTCCTTTGATGAGTTCTCTGGCTTCTTCCCGGCTGTACCTCATGAAGTCTTCATAATTAAATGCAAGTGAATCTTCATATTTACTCTGCAGGATTTTATTCCTTTTTTCAAGCCCTTCAGAACTTATACCGTCTACAAAAATTTCTCTCCCTTTATATTCCAGAGTATTATGTGGCAGCAAACTTGCCATTCCCAGCTTAGTATATGAAGGTAAAACGCCTGCCATGAAATCAAGATCAATGAGTCCCCATGTGTCTTTGTTCAGGTTTTCAAAGAGCTCGACAGCAGCTTCATAACGCAGTGCATCAGAAATAATAACTGCAACTTTGCTTCTGTCATCTTTTTGCAAGATCCTGTTTACATGCTGTTTGTAGAAGTCATTCTGGCTTTCTGCAAGCTCAATTTTCCACTGCCCCTTGAGATCTAATTCGATAAGGCTGCTCCATTTTAACAACAGTTTTCCGAGAAGCTTGTTGGCATAAAGGTCTTCAACCTGAGGCCTGAGATTCTTTTTCAGGATATCCTTTTCCTGCTCTTTATCATAGTAAAAGTAGAATTTTCTATAGAGGTAATCGATCTGGTAGTAAGTTTCAGCATAAGCTTTGAATAACTCATATAAACTGCGTGTATTTTCAAGCGCATCAGCTGCTTTTGGATTATCATAGTGTTCCCGAGCAAACTGGAAGAGCTTAATTGCATGTTCCAGCGCGTTGTAGATATTCTCATATTCGGAAAACCAGTGCTTTGTCCGGCGGCTATCGATCCAGGAAAGATAGTTTTTGAAGTCTTCTTCTGTTGGATCTACAGGACTGTTCAGGGATTTGAGTATGTGAACAATTAATGCTTTATCAAATGTCTCAACAGCTTCGGCTTCAAGATAAGTCTTTACATCTCTTTTATCAAGCGCTGTCTGCAGGTTCTTTTCCAGGTCCTGACCATTTTCTTCAAGGATGTCTCTTGTAAATTTCTCAAATATTTTGGAATCCCGTGAGCTGTCCATCCAGTGCTTGAGGAAGATCTGGCACTCGTTTTCTTTTCTGTTCAAATACTGGTCGTAGCCTGAAAGGGAAATCCCTGAATACCGCTTCATGTGTGTGATCAGGAAGCTAAGGAAAAGCTTTTTCAGAGTAGGATTTTTTGCCGAAAATCCAAAGTTTTCTTCTGCAAGTTCCCAGAAGTTTTCCTCCAGCCCGAACTTTGAGATATTCTCCCACGCCGGGTTTTCAGACTCATCCAGGGATTTGAGCATGATATCCCTTACAATCTGTTTGAATTCAGGAGCCTGCGTTTTTGAAAAAACAGCCAGCATTCCCAGAATAAACTCTTTTTCGCGCCAGTCTTTCTGGTGGAGCTTCTTTAAAGGCTGAACTCTTTCTTTCTGGTTGCCAAAGAATTTCTCATATTTAGTGAAGAAGTCGTCCAGTTCATGTCCGTCAATCTCAAACTCGCTCTTGATGTCCGAAATCCGGCTGTTTTCGAATCTGGACGAATAGAGCTGAATATCAAAAAGCCAGTTAGATTCGTGTGCTCTCTCTTTATCCGGGCAGTAGATTAAATAATTTGACTCAGGATCTTCAATTTCAAGGAGTTTTTTGGTCTCAAAATAGTTGTTGTCAAGGATATGGAATTTGATATTGTTTTCTTTCAGGATCTGTATTATTTCTTCAAGCTCTTCTCCGGGAGCATTCTTCTCCTGATCCCAGGCAGTTTTATCTCTGTCGTACCAGAATACTATTTTTCTTTTCTCATAGTCTTTCAGTTCTGAAGGGGAAAATTTTTTGAGTATACTGTTACTGGTTTTTTCTACGTTGACCATGAAAATCCAGATCCTATGATTATTTGCTTTGAATTATTGAGGAAATTAACTTTTTTGCGGCTTTAATGCAGCATTTCTGAGGCTTTGTACGGCTTTGTTTATGATTTAGCTGGCTTGATAGTGGTTTTTTATGTCTTTGATTATGGCTTGTTTGACGTGATTATTGCTTAATTATGGCGTGTTTGTCCCCTTTATGTCCCCTTTATGTCCCCTTTGTCCCCTTTAGATGATATCCCCTTTTTCACTTAAGGCTCCCGATAAAACATATTCTGTTCCTTTTCCTGTAGTGCCGATTTGTTCAAGTATTTTTAAGGAAACTAATTCTGCAAGGTCCCGAGAAGCCGTTCTCTTAATTGTGTTTGATATTTCCTGATATTCTTTATTTGTAATCTTTCCTTTCTCTTTTACGTAGAGCACAGCCTTGATTTGTCTCTCGTTTAGCCCGAGTCCTCTGAGATACTCTTCATTGAGAACTTCTTTCTTGAAGGTTACTCTGAAACCCTGATACTCTTCAAAAACCGGCTCAGGAAGCCCTGCTTCTCTGCAGTAATTTTGCATCTTCTCTATTCCGCTGCCCCACTGCTCGATTATTCTGGTATCAAAGAATACTTCTGCTATTCCTTTGTTCCTCAGTTTCGAGGCATGAGACTTGAAAAGGTCTTCCATTGTAAGGCCGAGAGGCAGACCTCCGGGGCTCCATACAATCAGTTCATTCTCATAGATCCGGATCTCAATATGAGCCAGAGCCGTATAGTCCCTGTGGCAAACCGCATTTACAACTGCTTCCCTGATAGCTTCTAACGGGTAGTCCCATACCTCTTCTCTCTCTGGCTTTCCAGTCATTACGAATTTAACGCTGGTATTCTTCCTGACAAAACCCATGGCTTCTTCGACCTGTTCAAAGAGCGTACCTTCAATCAGCCGGTCATCAATCACGAGAGTCTGGTCCTTGAACCGTCCACAGTGGATTACAGCCTGGGAAAGAAAACGTCTTCCATCCTTGCAGAACAGGAGTCCTGCAGCCCAGGTAGGCTTCCCATCTGTTACAAGTTCCATTTTTTCGAGCACCTGGATAGGGTCTTCCTCTTCTCCAAATCCTTTTCTTCCAGAAGCTTTTGCCTTTCGGATATATCTCCTGACCTTTTCAAGGTCAAGATCTTCAAGAGACTTTCCAGCCGCTGGAAACCTATCCCAGCTCATTCCGGTAGATTGCAGGTGCATTTCTGCAATTTCCTGCGAATTCATACTCCGGTTGCTGTTATTTACCCGTTTGAAACACCTTCCCCGGACAGATACGGGTTTTATAGGGTATTCAGGGACATTTACCACTACAACCTTCTTTCCCTCAAATTCGATCACCTCGATTTCAGGGATAAGCTGTGGTTCGGTTTTGTCTGAGATCTGGTTTGCCCATTTAGCCAAAGTCTCTTTTCCAATATCTACTCCGGTGATGTTTCCTTTATCAGAAACCCCTATAAGGATCATTCCACCTTTTGCATTGGCAAAAGCTACGGCTGATTCTACGGTTCTGTCATCGAATTTTTCTTTGAATTCAAGAGTTTCGGATTCGCCGGATTTGATAAGGGTTTGAAGGTTCATATCTTCCCCACCAGCCCCTCAAACTTCTTATAATTCACCACAACCCCATCATCCAGATCAATCTCAATCATCTGATCCGCTTTATTCTTTAAAAGTTCATCATACTTAACGAGCTCATTGATCTTTTTATTAAGTTTAGCAAGTTCTGACTCGGCTTTTCCACTATTCTTGGAATTCTCAGCAATTTCTTTTTCCAGAAGCGACCTCTGAGCATCCAGCTTCGATTCAAAGTCCAGCAGATAATCAATTCTCATCTTCGCCAGAGTAGTTTTATCGTACCTGTGCATGTAAACGAGCGCATTGAACACCTTATCTTTCCCTGAAGTAAAGAGCCAGTAAATCGGTCTCTTCTTATACATTTTCACATGATCGCTGTAGAAATCCCTCAGGAAATAATTCCGGATAACCTTTTCAGGAGCTTCATTCTTCTTTGAAAGCGCCCCTGCAATAAAGTCCAGATTTTCTGAAAGAGTCTCCGCTCCAAAAGTGAACTTCAAGAACTCCTTGAACCTGCCGACAATGTCATCAGTGTAATACTCATCATCAAGAATCGGGATGATATTGTCTTCGTCCGGCAGGAAAGAAGCTTCAGGAACTTTTTCTTTAAAATCAGCCAGCTTTTCTCCCTGATTTGCAAGGATCAGCCCTTCTTTTTCAGGCGAATATCTTCCGAACATGCAGCCGACAGCGTAAGAAATTAATTGCTTTATGATGACATCCTTTTTGAAGAATATTTCTTTGTTTTTAATTTCGGTTTCATCACTAAGTAGGGTAATTTCTTCAAGTGATACCTTTGGACTAAGCTCATTTTCAAGATTATATATATCGATGAAAATTTTGTTTAGTTTTTCTTCATTTTCGTGAAGTTCAAAGAATTTATTCTTCCAATAGTTACAATATTTATTGTATGCATCTTCTATTTTGTTTGAAGTCTTGTGTTTTAAAAGTTCACTGGTTATGAAGTCCCAGCTGGTTTCTCGGGAGTCCCATTCTTCAATAGACAATTGAACCATATTGAACACAAGATTTCTTATTTCTGGATAATTTAGGATTTTAGATTTTATTGGAAGCTTTCGAATAATTCCAGAATTATAGTCCAAAGTAGGTGATAAAAGTCCTAATAAGTAGTTTGAAAGAGATGAATTAAGATAACCCAATAAATTGTATCTTTCATCTCTATATTCTTCATTAAGGAAACAAGATTGACCTTTCGCATCAAACACAAATCCTTTTTCAAAAGCTCTTGCATGAAAATGGCTACTTGTTAAAGAACTCCATGTTATACCAGGCTGGAAGAAATATTGTTTGCTATCTATCCTAAACCCTGAAAATGTTTTTAGCTTACCAACTCCATACGCATCATATCGAAGGATATAATCGTTGTTTCCATACCATTTACGCTTGCTTCCTCCCTTATTATATGGTGTCCATTTACATGAACTCTTTAAAAAGTCAGAATGGTCATCGTAATTAAAACCAATTTCTTTTATGCTCACTTCATACCACAATCGTAGCATTTCATCGTTATTTCCAGTAGACATACCATGTCGTGGTTCAGCAAACTCTTCAAGTTTATGAGAATTCGCAAAGATATCATGTATTGAACTATGTGCCCAATACGCAATCGGACTTCCCGGAATCTTCTTGAAGTCGGCGGCGGAGGCGAGGTAAAAATTAGGCACGGGGTTGTTTGATGTATTTTCGTTAGTCATAATTTGCCCTCTCTTCGAGTAGCTGGCGGTGATGTTCGATTTCGCGTTTGAGTTCTTCTTCTGTGGGCAGGTAGAGCATGTATTTTGAGGCAAAGAGCTGCTTGCTGTTGTTGAGGACTGAATACTTTACGATGGTCTCGTTTTTTCTGGAACAGAGGATTAAGCCGATAGTGGGGTTGTCGCCTTCTGTAATGTATTTGTCGTCGAACATGCGGACGTAGCTGTCCATCTGACCGATGTCCTGATGGGTTAGTTCGCCTATTTTCAGGTCAATAAGGAGGTAGCATTTCAAAATGCAGTTGTAAAATACCAGGTCGATGTAAAAGAAATCGTCTTCGAACTGAAGGCGTTTCTGGCGGCCTATGAAGGCAAAACCTTTGCCTAATTCGAGAAGGAAGGACTGAAGGTTGCTGATAATGGCTTTTTCTATACTTGATTCGTGAAGGACAGGGGAGTCGGGCAAAGCCAGGAAGTCAAGGATGTACGGATCTTTAATCGTGTCTACCGGAGTCTTCGGGCTGTTGCCTTTTCGGGTTAACTCCATAAGGCCCGCCCTGTCCCTGCTTTTAAGCAGGCGAGCGAAGAGGAATGTATTGATCTGCCGCTGCAGGTCTACAACGCTCCAGCCTTCTTTCTCGGCTTCAAGTTCGTAAAAAAGGCGTTCACTCTTGTTTTCGACTTTAGTCAATGTCCGGTAGTGCGACCAGCTCAGGAATGGTGAAAATCCCCGGGTACATTCACTGTTTTCAATGGAATGGCTCATGACTTCCAATTCATCACACGTCGTGTGATGAATTTGCTTATTCCCATCTGAGCTGTCCAATTCATCACACGCCATGTGATGAATCTCAGGTACCCTGTCAGCATATGTCTGATAAAATAACCTGAAATAACGCAGGTTTGTAACGGAAAAGCCTTTTCCGTACCTCGCAGTAAGCATGGTAGAGAGATCGTCAAGCACTTTTCTTCCATATTCTGCCCGCTCGTCCCCTCTCTGCAGTTCCTGAACGATTTCACGTCCTATCAGCCAGTAGGCTATTATCATCTGGTTATTGATTGACCTGACAGCATTCGCTCTTGCCTGGTCGAGAATTGAAGCCACCCGGTCAAACAGAGTGCGGTCTTGAGGCTGGACTCCTGCCGCTTTACCTTTTGTACCCTTATTCTTCTCTGTTTTCATTTTCCCTCCCTGCAGCCGACGCTCCTGATTCTGGACTGCCTTATTGCTTCACGCAGCCGTACATCTTTTTCAGCTTCACAACTTCCGTCAACAAGCCTGATATAAGCTCCCTTATACTCGCTGTGATGAGCATTTTCGATAACAAATGCCGTTGTTGAAACTACCTCCCCTCCTATGCTGTCAAAAGCCCGTGCTCCAAAATGAGCCATAGTTAAAATGGTAGCGTTGTTCAGGATGCTTTCACGGAGTTTTTCAAAGGACGAAAGGAACATCCAGCTCTGCATGGTAATCATCGAAACCATGCCTTTTTGCACAGCAAGACTCAGATTTCTCTCCATAAACATGGCAAAGAGGTCAGACTTGCTGTCTGGATAATTATCCTGAGAGAATGTTCTCAGCCTATTATTCATGCCTTTACCCCCCATATACGGCGGGTTGGCAATAACCACATGGTATTTTGGGCTGAGGTAATCCGCCTGCTTCAGAGCCTTCATAACATTCTGATGAGTTGAAAGCTGGGAGAGGTTGCCGGAAAGGTTTTTCGATTCCAGCAGGCTTAAGAGACCTGATACATCCTTTGCAGCCGGCCTTATAAGAGAACCGAAATTATCAGCCTCGGAAAACTGGGACAGAGTAGCTCTATGAGCGTTAGTGAAAAGCTCACTTCCGACTGCATCTAGGTAAGCATCGAGTTCTCCCTGCTCAAAAGAAACGTTTTCCAGCATACAGATATTGGGCTGAACCTGTTTATTGAAAAAGCGGCGGTCTTTGCCTCTCGCCTTCATTGTAAGCGCAAAACCTGCAAGTTCGCCTGCACGCTTATCGATCTCGATCCCGAAAAGGTTGTTCTTCAGGATCAATTCAGGAATCTCGGAAGGAGTGTAGCCTTCTTCTTCGTAAATCGCATACAGCAGGTCAAAAGCATAGACAAGCATGTGCCCAGAACCACAGGCAGGATCGCATATCCTGATCTCTTCAGGAGAATTGATTTTCAGAAAATCGGTTTCCTGCTGTTCCGGCTTTATATAATACTCCATCCGGTCAACAAGACTGGATTCCGGGCGGTTGAGCATCCACAGGCGGCCCAGGGAGTTTTCCACAAGATAACGGACAATCCAGTGAGGGGTGAAAAGCTGGGTAACAGCAGGGATATTTTCCTTGCTGATCTTGATATTCTTCTTCAGGTCGGCAAAGACTTTGTCCTTCTTCGGGGCAATATAGTCCTGATAGATCCAGCCTATGATTTCAACTTCCTGCCAGTCTTCTTCCGGAATAATTGAATTCAGGTCATGCAGGACAGAACCGGTATGCAGGAGCTTTTCAGGGAAAAGGAGTTCGGTATAGTCTTCGATTTTCTCGAAGAGGAAAGGCATTATTTTGTTCAGGTAATTGCATAGCTTGAGAATCAGATATTTGTAAAGCTCTTCGTCTTTGTTTTCGGCTTTAAGGTCAAGCACAAAATCTTGGTTAAGGTTCAGGAAGTCAAGTTTCAGAGCATTTGTGAGAAGGTCGGGTTCGGGTTTGTTCGGGTCAGTTGAAGTGAAAACTTTTATCTGGTCTGGAAGGCAGCCGTTCATCTCCATGAACTTGAGGGCTACAAGGCGGTTGAACCATGTATAGGTTACTTCTTCCATAACCTGTTCGTAGCCCTTTTCCCTGATCTGTTTTACAAGCTGAGAGCGCTGGTTTTTGATTCTTGAATTAAAGACTTTGCCGTTAATGATAACTGAATCGGCATGTTCTTCCACGGCATGGATTTCTTCAGGTAAAATTCCGTAATAGGCTGCCTGGCTTCTTACTTCTGCGTTTAACTTGTCCCTAACCTTGTTTGAGAATTCGATAACTTTTGCTTTGTCCATATTTCCAGAACCCGATTTCATTTTTCAACTGGTTGAGAAATTTATATGACTTATAATATTTGATGGGTTTATAAGTTTTTTGAGTTTTGACCTTTTCGGGCTCTTCATTTTAATTGATGTGCCGGAAATTCGAATCAAAGTTCTTTTTTTGATGGAAACGGGCTTTATGCTTATTTTTTTGGAAGTCGTCGGGCTGGACGATATCTTTTATTACCTGAATTGTAATCTACGTGTATGTCCAGGCAGCTTGCGGATACAATAAATCGGATTCTTGAAACCTCTCTGGTGCAGATTAACACGGGGAAAACAAAAAAGGCGTTTGAGAGCCTTGCAAAAGCCGAAAAACTTTCTGAAAAAACAAATAGGCCGGACTACCGGTGCTCGATACTCATGTTGAGAGGGAGAGCTTTTCTTGCCGAACAAAGGAATGAAGAAGCCCTCGAGGAATTCCAGAAGCTAATGGAATTTGCCGTGCCTCTCTTTCTGGATGCTCCGGAAAACCCTGTCCATCAGTACTATGTCTACAATTCGTTTGGTTTTACCATAAAAGCTCTCTTCGAGATAGACAGTGTTTCTAAAATAGAGGAGTATTTTTACAGAAATAAAAAATATTTCGACAAAATTTTTGCCGCTTATGACGAGCTCATTGCCCGGGTCCCGGACAACCCTGAGTACATAGAAAATTACCTGAAAGTCCTGGAAAATATCATGACCTATCACCTGGATGCGCAGAGGCTTGAAGATGAGCCCGTGCTTGTCGAAAAAATCGTGCAAAATTACGGGAGATTATTTGAACTGGTCCCCAGAAACCTGGAATTGTTTAAGAAACTGCAACTGCTGACCGAACAATTTAAAAATTCTTGTTTATTATCCAGGAACTTCGAGGACGCAAACAGGGTCTTTGGGCAGATCGAAGAAATCTATAAAAGAATCCTCAAAAAAGAACCGGGACACATGCTCGTCTCCGCTCATCTTCTTTTCTTGTACGAAACCTCCGCAGACCTGTACGCAAAACTTGGGAAAATCGAAAAAGCCGAAGAAAGCTACCTCCGGGCCATTGACTACCTGGCAGAAAAACAGCGGGCAATTCCGGGAAATACTACTTACGTCCTGCAGCAGGGAGAAGTTTACCGGATGCTCGGCAGGGCCTTTTATGAAGAAGGGAACTCCGAAAAAGCAGCTCAATACGCTGAAAAAAACCTCGGGATACTCAAAGAATTGGCCGGAAAAAAGCCGGAAAACCTGCACTATCAGTATGAGATTTCCAACAACTTTAACGAGCTTGGAAAACTGTTTGAAGACATAGGGGACATAGAACGTGCAAAAGAGTGCCATATGCAGGAAATCAAAATCTACAGGAATATTCAAGAAAGAGACCCCGAAGACGAGCTAAGTGCAGCAAATATAGCCGCCACCCTCGACCAGCTCGGGCACCTCTATGCAGAGGGAGGAGAAACGGAAACTGCAAAACAGTACTATAAACAGGGCCTTGAAGCCTATGAAAAGCTGTCTGAATCCTATCCCGAAGATATTGACCACGAAGTAGGAATTGCAAATACCCTCGGTTACATAGGGAAACAGTATGCGGACACTGAGCCAGAAACCGCTCTGAAATACTACAAAAAAGCTCTCAGCATCCTTGAAGATGTGGTACAAACGTTCCCGGACGTTCCAGTTTACAAAGAAGATCTCATCCAGACCCTCGAAGACCTTGAATCCCTGGCTTCAGGACAAAAACAATATGAAAATGCAGTCCTGTACCGTGAGCGCATCACGGAATTGAGCCGCCAGCTTGCCAGCGAAAACCCCGAAAACCTGGATTACAAAAAAGAACTTGCCCTTTCCTTCAAACACATGGGGCTGCTTTATGAAAAAGCAGAAAAACATGAACTTGCAAAACAGCAGTATTCAAAATCAGCCGACGTCTTCAGGCAGGTCCTGCAGGATGAAAACGAAGAAGATCTCAATAAAGGCTTTCTTGCTCTGGACCTCCAGAAGCAAGCAACTATACTCATCCATGAAAAGAATTATGGTCTTGCAAAAGAATACCTGGCCCTTCTCCGCGATTACCATGAAGAGCTGTACAAAAAAGACCCCGAAAAACCTGAAAACTGGAAAGCCGTCTGTGAAATTAGGACACTTTGCGGGATTTTGCATAAATCCATGGGAAATTATGGCGCAGCTATCCAGATCTACAAATCAGTCATCTATGTCCTGAATAAGCACCTTGGATCCGATCCCTATAACCCTGATTACCAGTCAATGATCGGTATATTATATACCCAGCTGGGCATTGCGTATCATCTGGCAGACGAGTACGATAAATCAAAAGAAGCCTTTGAAAAAAGTATACCCCTTAAAGCAAAACTGCTTGATGAAAAACCTGAAAATGTCTTACACATGGGAGATATGGCAGTAGCATTTACAGAATATTCAAAGTTACTCACAAGCATGGGCATGAAAAAAGAAGCAGAAAAATATGCTGCAAAAGCAGACGAGATAAAGGAAAAGATAATGAAAAAATTTAGGTTTGATGAATCCACAATAGCGGATGAAGACAAAAAAGCTCTCTGAGATTCAGTGAACGCATGTTTCAATAAAAAAGGTTCAATAAAATTAAAAAAGGGTGTAATTCACACCCTTATGTTCTTTTCCTTGAGAATCTCCATCAATTTTTCTCGAAGATGTGTAATATATTCCTCAACATCTTCTTCGGTTTCCATCATTTTTTCGCATCTAAAAAATGCTATATTGCTGATAACTTCAGTAGTTCTCTGAGGGGCTGCCGGAGGAACAATTTTTGTTTCTACTTCCTTTCCACCGTCTACAGGTTTTATTTCTGGAGTTCCTGAGTTTTCCCTATCCTCAAAGCTTTTCTTGTAGGCGTTCTTTTGTTGCTCTTCATGAATGGTCTGCCTTTTCAGGTCTATCTGCCTGTAAGCGTCTACCCTCTGGGAATTTATAATCTGAACCTGGCTCTGGACAAGAGCGCAGTCCTCAGCGTCTTCTATCGTCCTTTCTATCACATTGAAGAGCCTGAGCACTGTTTCCTTGAAATCATCGGAAAAGATCTCGTCTGAAAGTTCCCTCTCAAGCTCTTTCGTAACCGTATCAAGGTTTTCTCTGATCTCTTTTTTCCGGGCAGCAAGGGCCTCCTGAATTGAAGCTTCTATCCTCCTTTCCAGTATGGGAAGCTTACTTATCTGGGTATAGGGTTCTTCCAGGTTCAAAATTTTATTTACTTCCTCAATATCTGCTTTTGTTTCTTTACTGAGAAACTGGATATTTCTGGAATAATCCCTGTACTTGTGGGCAAGTCTTCTGAATATCTCAACCTGGGAGCCGTTAAAGAAGTTCTTCACAGGCTCTGCATCAGCATGCAGCTCTTCAAATTCGTTTTTTCGGGAGGCTACGGCTCTGAAAAAGGCTGAAGGATCAGAGTTTTCTGTCAGTTCTTTCAGGAATTTCCTGTAGGCTTCAATCCGGGCTCTTCCTGGGAAGCTTCCTTCTTCTTCATATCTTCCCTCGATTACCTGCAGGGCTGAAAGCTCTTCCCTGAATATTTTCTCTGCAATTTCGTAGAGTTCCCCTTCTTTTTCTGGCAGGCTCAGTTTTTCAAAAAGGTCGTTAAGGATCTTCTTTACGGCTTTGAGGTCCTCTTCTCCGGTCTTCTCCCTGATTTCTATGACCACTTTGTCAGCTTCATCCTTTCTTGTCAGGTGCTTTGCCGTAGCACTCGCATCGTTAAACAGGTACTCGGACTGGTAGCGGAGTTTGATTTCTTCTCTGAGGTAAAGAATTGCCACAAGCCCTGAAATCGTCATATCTTTCCAGCCGTAGGGCTTTTTCGTGAAGCGTTCCTTTAAGTCACTTAACAGTACCCTTCCGCTTCTCCCGGACTTCAGCTGGATGTAGTCAAGCATCTCCTTTAAAGCCAGCCTGTTTATGTCGCTGCCTTCAACTCCGAACCTCTCAAGATCATCCGAGCGCAGGACTCTGAGCACTTCGCTATCGCTTTCATAGTCCTTTGTAACATATCCGGCTTTGTTGTAGACGTTCTGTATAAGAAGGTCGAGCCCTTCCTTTATGCGCTCTTTCGGGCTGGACTTATCAGGGATTACTTCCTTGTTGTCAACAAAAACCCTTGAATCCGAAACTCCTTTCTGGACCAGTTCCAGTGCTTTTGCTCTTGCACTGTTAGCACTCTGCTGTTTTGTGGAAAGAATATTCTGGATTTCCACATTGTTCCGGTTTGAGGAGTTTTGCTTGAGATACTTCTCTATTTTCAGATAGGATCTTATCTGGTCGATTAATTCGTCTTCCGGAAGTATGAAAAGCAGAGTGTCTGTTGAATCGATATTGCTTAAATTCTCGCCGCTCAGGGACTGCTGGTTGCCTTTTTTACTGTTATACTGGTCTGAAAGAGGTGTCAGGAACTTGATTGTGAGGTCTGCACCCGTGACGGTCTTTACCCTGTCATCAATCGCTTTGTTAAACCTGTAGTCCTTATGAGAAGCCGGGCAGATCCCCTGTTTCTGATCATAGAGCATCGTATGGATTTCTTCAAGGACCTGATACTCCTCGATTTCTACTCTTTTGATGTCCTTGTTAATCTCCTGCTCCTCATTTGTCAGGAAATAGTACTTGTCTTCAGACTTGTTTATCAGAGTCTGGTCTTCGAGTTTTCGCAGGGATTCAATGATTCTTTCTTTCAGTTTGAGCTTATTTTCATCAACTGAGGAAATGGAGAGCACTATAAGGTTGTCGAGGTTAGGCTCAATTTCCGGAATACTCCTGATCATAAACAGGATTTCCAGAAGTTCGCAGTCTTTGTCATTAAGATAATCATTTTTTCGGGCCTGGGAGATTGTTCTTGCGATAATTGGGTCAAGGAAGCCTTCAATAGTCTCATAGAAGGCATGGAAAGGAATCAGCATCCCTACATTATTCTCGCAGTAGTTCTCAGTCGACTCCTTAAAGGCGCTGAGCATCGACCTTTCTCCTTTTGCCAGGTGTTTGCCTGTAAACCCGGTTTCTCTAATCCTGTCAAAGACCTTCTGCACAAGGTTGAACTGGTAAGGGACAAAGGGATACACATTTACAAAGTCATCTTCGTTTCTGTAGACCTTTATTTCAGCCCGATTTGAAAAAGCGAGCAGATTCCTGAGTATTGTCTGTTTTTCAGCATAGTAAGAAGCGAGAACGTCCCTGTATTCCTCTTTCTTATGCAGTATCCTTTTCTTGATAACCTCGTCCACGTTAGCGCTGGTAAGTCCAAGCCTGGTGTTAAAACGTCCCTGAATTTTGGAAAAGTCGTAACCTTTCACGTGTTCCTTTGTAACAGTGTCAATATCAGCCTGTGAAGTGACTGCAACCCAGGCTTTTCCCCGGAGTTTGGTCCCGAGCTCTTCCACAATGGTCTGGAGGTTGAGCATCAGCTCGCTGTTTTCTCCTATATATTGCCCCACCTCGTCCACCAGGAAAATTACCTGATGGTCTTTCCCCTTTGATTTGCAGTACTTATCGAGTTTCTTTGCAAATTTCTCAACGCTAAAAGTATATCCTGCCCCATCGTTTTCAAACAGCCTGGTAGCAGCTTCCTTACTCATGTGGCCGCAGTTTTCAAGGGCTTCTATGATATCGTCCTGCTCAAAACCATAGGTAACTCTTCTCTCTTCCCATGGATCTCCGTTTATGAGCTCGAATTTGGTTTTAAATGCTTCATAAAGCCCTTTCTCTTCAAGATCTTCTTCAAGGTCTGCGATCCAGAAAACATCCCCCAGATACCCTCTCATATCATTGAAAGCCCTCATGAAGATGTTTACAATCTGTTCGTCTCCCTTATTTGCGGTGTTTGCTTTGGAATCAATATTGAAGAGAATAATATCTTTAGTTCCCGTGGTAACGGCTTTCTCTATATTGGCAAAAATAGCAGGGTCCGTAATTTTCTCCCTGAAAAACTCGAGTGCTGTCTTTCCCTGGACTTCTCTATTCGCCAGTAAATATGACAAAATTTTGAGGAAATGTGATTTTCCTGAACCGAAGAACCCTGAGATCCAGACTCCTATTCTGTCTGTGGGTTCTTCAAGTGCTGCAGCATAATTCCTGAAAAATGTATCAAAATGCTTTAGAGACTCGCCTGTTACCACATACTCATCAAGTTCAGTATAGACGCTCCTTTCATCTTCCTGATCAACCTTTATTACTCCGTTAATATCCCTTCGGATATCTTTTTCGAATAAATCTTCGATTTTTATTTCTGTGGCTGTCATATTTAGCACTCTGAATAAATATTAATGAATTGAGTTTTTTGTGAGTTAAATTTAGATTCAGGTTGTTATCTGAAAACCTGAAACTCCCCATAGAGTAATCCGAGAGAATTTTTTAAATTACATTGCCTCTGGCATCAAGCGGAAAGCTCTGTAGTAGTTCTTGCTTTTGAATTCTCCAAATAAGCTCAGATCAAGCCCGCTGAATTTTCCAGGATAAAACATCACGAGAGGCTTTTTGCCTGTAACGGAATGAAGGTTGTTAAGGACGGAATGAGCTCTGACCATTGGCCATGCATTTCCCACTCCTGTCAGGAAAATAATATCATAGTTTCCATGAAGTATCTCGGAAATTTCTTTTTTTGTGACATCCTGGTTAAGAATCAGTCTTATCTTCTCCAGCAAGGCATCCGAACCCTTTTTCTTTTCAAAATGGATAACTTTTTCATCCGTAAGCTTCTGACTCAGTATTTTGAGACACAGATAGTACAGGTTAATCTCAATTATTTTAAGAGAATATTTGGTCTCAAAGCTTGTAACCATCTTTTCAATTGTATCTCTGACGAGAAGCTCTTTTTCAGGCTCATAATCAAATATCCAGTATGGGATCTCATTTCCCAGCCCCTTACATTCCAGAAAATCCTTTGTTTTTATCTTTTCTTTAAAGAGTTCCAGACGCTCTTCAAGTTTCATAATTTTAGAATACAGCACTATCTATAAATCGGTTATTATTTTCAAAAAACAAACTGACAGCTGAATGACCTGGAACTACACCGAATAATTATAAATGTTCTCACAAAACTTTTTCTCAAAAAAATTCTATATATGTAAACTGCTAACTTTGATTATGGATAAATGCAGGAGTAATCAAGATGTCAACCTATCAGGGCAATCAGTAAGATATATACTGAACAATAATTATCAATAGTTTTTTATACTATACCTCTTATGTAATTCCCGCAGGTCGACAGTTCCATTTCAGACATGAAAAAAATTACCTCCTTAAATCAAATTGTTTATCACAAAAACCCCTACTAAAACTCCCATTTGTCGGCCTGTTACCATTCCTTTTCTTGATGATTCATTCCCATCACCTGGATCATATCTTTTTTGATTCAGAACTTTAGCGAAATGTGTTTTGATCTGAGGAAAATTATTCAGATTCTTTAGAGAATATGAAAGATGATTTTCTTTATTCTCATATACTTGCACTCAGACCTGGAAGAATCAAGTTAAATTATTGCGAAAAGTATATGCGAAAAGTTATATCAAAGTCTTGCGTTTACGAAACCATGAAAAAAAGATTTTCCAATAAAATCCTTATTATAGGTTATGGATCAGTTTCTCAGTGCACCCTACCCCTTTTACTGGACAAACTCGATGTTCCGCTAGAAAACATCACCTTGATTGACTTTGAAGACAAATCAAAAGCCCTTAAAAAATATACTAACCAGGGATTAAGATTTGTCTGTGAAAAAATTACCCGGGAAAATTTGAATCAGGTTTTGTCACAATACATGGAAAACGAAGGCATGATAATTGACCTTTCATGGAATATCGATGCCAATGAAATCATTCAGTGGTGCCACGACCACGATGTATTGTACGTTAACACTTCAGTTGAAGTGTGGGATCCTGAAGAAGGATTTTTGACCAGAAGTTTATTGGAAAAATCGCTTTATTTACGGCAAATGAGATTGCATGAACTTTCCCGTGACTGGAAAGATGCACCGACTGCTGTTGTTGACCACGGTGCAAATCCTGGCCTGATTACCCACTTTGTAAAGCAGGGCCTGCTGGATATTGCCGCCCGCACCTGTGCTGATAAAAAAGTCTCTCCAGAAGATGAACAGGAAATTGCCTTCCTTGCAAAAAACAGGGATTTTGCCCGCCTTGCCAAGAAACTGGGAGTCAAAGTGATCCACTGCAGCGAGCGGGATACTCAAATTGCCAGCCGTCCAAAGGAGGTCAATGAATTTGTGGGAACGTGGAGCATTGAAGGTTTGAGGGAAGAAGGAACGGCTCCTGTTGAAATAGCCTGGGGAACGCATGAGAGCAAACTGCCTCCCCTGGCGCATATACCTCCTTACGGACCGAAAAATACGATTTTCCTGCCCCGGATGGGCATTAACACCTGGGTCAGGTCGTGGATACCGGATGAAGAAATTGTAGGCATGGCGATCCGTCACGGAGAAACATACGGCCTTTCAAAAATGTTAACTGTTTGGGAAGACGGCAAGGCAGTCTATCGGCCTACAGTACATTATGCTTATATGCCCTGCCAGGATACACTGTCCTCTCTTTGCGAATTGCGAGGCAGGAATTATGAGCTTCAGCCCAGACTCAGGATTATGACAAATGAAATCGTATCTGGAGAGGATATAATGGGGGCGCTCTTGATGGGTCACTCTTATAATTCCTGGTGGACCGGGAGTGCATTGAGCATTGATGAGGCCAGATCCCTTGCTCCCGGCCAGAATGCTACTACTCTTCAGGTAGCCGCAGGCATTGTTGCTGCTATACTCTGGATGCTTGAAAACCCGCGGGAAGGTATTAAAACACCTGAGGACCTGCCTCATGATTTTGTCCTGGATATTGCCAGACCGTATCTTGGGAAATTAATATCCACGCCATCGGACTGGACACCACTTAAAAATCGCAAAATATTTTTCAAAGAAAATCCGGCTGTGAAACACAATCCAGATCCATGGCAATTCGAGAATTTTCTCTTCGTAGGTTAATCCCGGGGAAACTACCTCTTCAGGGCAGACTGGTATCTGTCCTGGAGGAGAGTCTTTCCACAGTTCCTCTTTTTTAAATACCAATCAGCAGGAACAATACTGAAATCATAAATGTGATTGACGCTTTCAGATCCGTAAAGAACACACAAAATTGCCTTCTTTTCAAAATAGGCATGGCATTTTAAGTGCCCATTTTTTCATTTAGCACATCAAAGAGCTGTATAGTATGGAAGGTAAAGCTGGGTCAGAAAAAAGGAAAAAGCAGAATAGGAGAGAAAAATAAGAGAAAAATAAGAAGAATAAATGAAAAGCCGAGAACTTTCAAAAAGGGCTAAAAATCATCAAACTTTTGAGAATCAACTCAACCACCATCAGCCCCAGCATTACAAAAAACAAAAGAATCAAAAGGTTGAGAATGATCGGGTCAATTCTTCCCAGAACTGCCCCCAGTTCAGACATGCAAATTGCCATATATAATAATGATAGATTGATATATCTAAGTTTCGACTATTATTTTATTGCGTTTTATCGTTATTTCTTCTCGTTTAATTCTTTACTGGTTGTAAAAGCCTCATCGTTTTCAACAACCGATTAAACTGTTCTTGTTTTTCAGCCAGAACATGTTAAAGCTTTTTCTCAATTTCTCTTCCTGTTCTTTGTTATTTTACTTCTTAGTATCATTCCAAATGAAAGAGAACAGAATTTCCTGCCCATGCCAGAAGTAGAACCGGAGGGAGCAAGAGTCTTCACTGAACATGCCTGAAAGCCATGAGAAGTAGAAAAACTGTCAGGAAGGAGGCCAGTTTGAATATCTAAACTAAACTTTGCATTGTCTCTTTTTTATAATTTCTTTGTAACTGTTCAGAGTATAGTTAACGGCGCTCCTATAAGCACCGCACGAATTCCCTCTAAAACAGGCAAATTATTCTTTTTTCCTGTAGAAATATAAGCTCTAATTCTGCAGAAAGCTTCCGCTCCTCGTATGGTTCTGAAAGTTCCCGATATTTTCTGCTGTAGTTT
>Ga0208825_1000707_pt1 | contig 29624 bp, 9 predicted proteins | sample AD_UKC113_MetaG_FD_184450 | JGI IMG/M metagenome (GOLD analysis project Ga0208825, IMG submission 184450) | Active sludge microbial communities of municipal wastewater-treating anaerobic digesters from Hong Kong - AD_UKC113_MetaG (SPAdes)... | ecosystem: Engineered > Bioreactor > Anaerobic >...
TCGCCGACATCTCCATCGAGATGGTGTATCGCAGTCTCTATTACTATTCCCAAGCCCATCAGCGCGGTGAGGCGACGGACATCCTGTCTTACTACGTGGCCCATGCCAAGCCCTTGGGCCTCGTTAAGCGTAAACGTAAACCTGATGGTTCTGCCATCTTAGACGAAATACTGGCCTTGACATCTAAGCCGACCCTTAACTTGTGACCAATGCCGTTACCCATCACCCGCTTTTTCGCTTTCCCTCCAGTATAGCACGAAAGTGATTGACAGAAAAAGGTTTACTTCTACAATCGAGACGTTGGCAGGTCCTGGCCGCAGGTTGTGGCTCCCTTGTGAGCATGTGAACGTGCGAAGGTGTCCACGTGCGAAGGTGCGAACGTAAGTGATTCGCTTTTTCGCTGATTCGCCTTTTCGCCGATTCGCCTTTTCGCCTTTTCGCCTTTTCGCTGATTCGCTGACTCGCCTATTTTCTGAGAAGATCATTTACGCATTACGCATTACGCATTACGCATTACGCATTACGGATTACGCATTTTCTGGAGACTCGTGCATGGCTTTTGATCTGGAAAAGGCAGCGGAACGGGGCAACCCCTCGTTGGTGTGGCGCGCCGGGCAGGATCGCCGGTTGGCGATGGTGGAGCGCGCAGCGCCGCTGCAAAGTCGTCGGGTGCTGGATGTCGGCTGCGGCGTGGGGATGTACACCTCCGCATTCCGGCGCAGCACGCCGGAGGTGTTCGGCATCGAGGTGGAATTCGCGCGCGCTGTCGAGGCGTGCCCGCGCGCCCAGGGCATCGTCCAGGCGGTGGGGGAGGCGTTGCCCTTTGCCGACGCCAGCTTCGACGTGGTGTTTTCCCACGAGGTGCTGGAGCACGTGAGGGATGACCGGCTGTGCGCGCAGGAAATGGTGCGGGTCGTGCGCCCCGGCGGGCGGATTCTCATCTTCGTTCCTAATCGCCTGTATCCCTTCGAGACGCACGGCATCTACGTGCGGGGACGTTACCGGTTCGGCAATATCCCTCTGGTCAACTGGCTGCCTACGCCGTGGCGGAACCGGCTCGCGCCGCATGTACGAGCGTACACAGCGCGCGGGTTGCGGCGCCTGTTCGCCGGCCTGCCCGTGAAGGTGACGTCGCACACGGTGATCTTCCCCGGCTATGACAACATCGTCGCGCGCCGCCCGGCGTTGGGACGTCTGTTGCAGCGCGTCACCTACACCCTGGAGCGGACCCCCCTCCGCGCCCTGGGCCTCTCGCATTTTCTGGTGCTCGAGCGTCTGCCCTGAAGGACGCTGCCAGACATCAGCAGCCTCCGCGAGGGGCGAATGTAGTGCGCCTTTCATTCCATGCCTTTGCTGCCTCACTCGCCTTTGAAATCCCCCAGCCAATGGATCAAGGGAAACGCGGCTCTGACGCCGTTGAGGAGGCGTTCATCGGCTGTCCATAAAGGACAGCCGAGGTGTTCTGCTAGCGCCAGGTAATGTGCGTCATACGGCGTCGGCAGATTGAACTGCGCGGCGAGTTCGAAGGCGCGCGTCCTCCCAGGATAACGGCCCACGCAGCGCCTCGCGGTAGAGCACGGCGGTGACCTCATATCGCAGAAGTGAGAGCGCACACACTTCTTTTTCGTCCAACATCACCCGCGTCCACCATGCCAGAGCGAGGGGGCTGAGACGCTCGGCGGTCACCAGGGCGATCACGAGATGCGCGTCAAGGTAGAGGGTCGAGGAGTTGGGCATCGCGTTCCTCCCGTAGCTGGTGTAGTTCTTCCGCGCTGGCAGGCATTTCGCCGTACTTCTCGAACAACGTTCTCTGGAGCTGTTGGATTTGCAGGAGCTGTTCACGGCGGCGCTGACGTCGCATCTCCGCTTCCAGAGCTTCAGCGACGAACCGTGAACGTTCTCCTGGAGGCGCAAGGCGCTTGAGTTCTTCCCACAACGCGGTGGGCAGCACCAGGGTGACGCGCGTCGTTTCGGTCATGGTGGACCTCCTCGGAAAATAGAGATCAGCGAGTCAGCAGTCAGCGAGTCAGCGAAAAAGCGAATCACTTACGTTCGCACGTTCACACCTGGGCACGTTCGCACGTTCACACCTTCGCACCTTCCCCCGTTATTTCCATAAGGTGCTAGAATACTCATGGGCGTCACGCAGGGCATGGAGCGCTCCTGCCCATGCGGGGCCTGCACCATTCCGACCGGGGACGGCAGAGCGCCGTCACAGACGCTGGAGGTCATGGATGTCCTTCAAACGCGAACTCTCCTGGCTGCTTTTGGGATTGCTGCTGTTGACGTTGTCGCCGGGGCCGGCGCGCGCTGAGGTCGCCGCGGCCCCCGTTCTGGCGCAGGTTTTCACCCCCGGCCGGTTGGACGCCCCTTGGGCGCTGGCTCCCGCTCCCGTCACGACGACGGCGGCGCTGTTGCACGACGAGGCCTTGGTCGGTGAGAGCCTCGCGCAGGTGACCGCAGACGCTTTGCGCGCTTCCGTCAGCGGGTTGAGCGGCGAAACTGCCATCACCGTTGGCGGCGTGCCGTGCACCCTCACCACGCGCTACACCAACTCCGGGACGCCCATCACCAAGGCGACCCAATACGCTTACGAGCGCCTCGCTGCGCTGGGACTGGACGTCAGCTATCATTCTTGGACCCGCAATGGGTACAGCAACCGCAACGTGATCGGCGTCATTCCCGGCGCCGCCCGCGCGGACGAAATTGTCCTGATCACCGCGCATCTGGATTCCGTCTCCAACCGCGACACGCCCGGCAATAATCCCGCCCCCGGCGCGGATGACAACGCCAGCGGCTCGGCGGCGGTGTTGGCGGCGGCCGATGTCCTCAGCCGCTACGACCTGGACCGGACCGTGCGCTTTGTCCTCTTCACCGGCGAGGAGCAGGGACTTCTCGGCAGCTATGAGTACGCGGCTTCGGTCAGCGCTGCCGGGGATGACATTGTCGCCGTGTACAACATGGACATGCTCGCCTGGGATGCCACCGGCGGGCCGGATCTCGACCTCTTCACCCGCACGACTTCTGATCCGGGCTATGCCGGCGATAGCGCCATCGCCAACACTTTCGTCAGTGTCGTCAACACTTACGGACTCGCGCTCACGCCGCACATTCGCAGCACGGGCATGGGCTCCAGCGACCACTATCCCTTCTGGACGTGCGGCTACCCGGCCATCCTGGCGATCGAAGACGACACCACCGGGGATTTCAACGCTTACTATCATCGCTCCACTGACCGCCTGCAGCATTTCAACATGCCCTACTACGTCAACTTCGTCAAGGCCTCCGTGGGGGTCGCCGCGCGTCTGGCGGGAGTGACCCGGCGCTATCCCTTCCACATCACCACGACCGCGGCGCCGACGCCGGCAGCTGCCGGCGCGCCCATGACTTACACCGTGTGGCTCACCAACACCGCCCGAACCACGACGACGGAGACGGTGATACGGATGCCGCTGCCTGTTGGGGTCACTTTCCTCGGCGCGAGCGCCGGCGGTACCCTCGAGGGGGACGCCGTCGTCTGGCGCGACAAGACGCTGGCGTTGGGCGCGACGCTCCCCCTGACGGCTCAGGTGCGGGTGGGCTGTGTCCCTTCGGGGACGCTGGTATCGGGCGGCGCAGCGGAGGCGACCGCGCGGAGCTGGCCTGTCGCCGCGACCGGCGCGCCGGTGACGGTGACTGTGACGGCGTTGACGCCCGAAGCGGCTTTCAGCTTCGACACGCCGGTGATTCGCACCCATGCCGTGACGTTCACCAACTTGAGTCAGAACGCCACGGCGTATCGGTGGGATTTCGGCGATGGGGTGACCACCACCGTCGCTTCCCCTTCGCACGTCTACCTGACTGCTGGAGTCGTGACCGCCACGCTGACTGCCGGCAACCGTTGCGCCGCCGACACGGTCGCCCGGCGTCTCGAAGTTCAGGATTATGGGGTGCGGCTTGCGCCGACGGTCTCGACGCGGGAAGTGCGCCCGGGGGCGAGCGTCACCCACACCTTGTGGCTGACCAACGTCGGTACGCTGACGGACACCTTCGCGGTGAGCCTCACGGGAGGGGAATGGCCGGCCGTCGTGACGGTGAGTTCCGTCGGGCCGCTGGCGCCTGGCCAGGCGGTGAGCGTCACCGTCACGGTCGCTGCGCCGGGGGAAGCCCTGCCGGGCAGCGGGGATATCCTCGTGCTCACCGCAAGTTCCCTGGGGGACTCACGGCAGCCGCCGGCGAGCGCGACGGCGCGGCTGGAGACGCGCGCGCTTTGGGGATTCTACCTGCCGTTGCTGCTGCGGAGCGCCTCGACGGCGCCTTGAGGGCAAGAGGGCCGGTTGTGTGGAAACGTGTGAACGTGGGGTAGAGGCTGCGACGGCTTTCTACTCACGGCTCACTGATTTCTATTTTCAGAGCCGCATTTCAGAACCGCGCGCGCTTGACATTGTTTCCAAATTGTGATATTTTAATTTTGCATGTCGTGAGCTCACCCCTCCATATCTTACGCGCCTCAGCGATGCGCCGATCCTGCCGGCACAGAAGATGGAGAGACAGGCGAGCACTTTGACGGCCCGTAGTAACGGGAGGGTGGATGGTCAGTCATTGGCAAAGTGCCGTTTTCTTCAGACGAGCGGGGCTACCCGTGGTTTTTGTGGCTGTGCAATCCCCTGAGAGCGGCTATGCTCTGTGAGCTATGCTGCGAAGGCATGGAAAACTGAGCCTGGACCAGCGTTGTTGGTTCTGACTTTTTGCAATTTCCAGTCCGCAGGTAAGAGTCACAAACAGCAATCCATGGGGGAGGGCTCCTGCTCCAGCGCGAGCGTCTGAAGTCCAGGTGAAAGGGGGTGAGGGCAAAGAAGTTTAGCTTCTCGAGGTAGTTGGCGGTGTGGGCTTGAGGGGCGAGAGCCGCTCAGGTCAGGGATCTGTAAAACCCAATTTTTAGCATGGTTTCCTCCGCGCTCAGAATGGGGCGTTTACAAATCCTCATAATTTTCAAAGCAACCCATGTATTCACGTTTACTTCCGAGGAGGAGATTCTCATGCGTATCAAATGGTTGAACCTTTTGGTGCTGACGGCGATGGTGCTGGGACTGTTCCCGGTGGGCGTCAGCGCCGCGCCGGCGGCTGATGCACCGGTCATTGTTGAGGTCGAGCCGGCGCTGCGACAGCAGCTCCAGGCAGATGAGGGCACAGGCTATCTCATCTATTTCCACGAGCGGCCCGATCTTTCCAAGGCTTATGCCATGGATTGGATCACGCGCGGGCGCTTTGTGACTGCCGCCTTGCAGGCGACGGCGGAGCGCTCTCAGGCCAGGGTCCGGGCTTACCTGGATGCGCAGGGGGCGGATTACCAGGCCTTCTGGATTGACAACGTCATCGCGGTCGAGAAGTCGAACCTCAAGACCTTCAACACGCTGACGACAGCCTTCCCCGAGGTCGAGGCCTTGCGGGCGCATCGGCAGCTGCAGCTCTATGAGGCGACAGAGACCGCTTCCCCGGCTATGACCTCGTCGGCGATTGAACCCAACATCTTGCACGTGTTGGCCGACCAGGTCTGGGCGGAGGGCTACACTGGCCAGGGGATCGTGGTCGCCAGCGTGGATACCGGCGTGCGCTACACCCACGACGCGTTGGTGAATCACTATCGCGGCAATCTGGGCGGCGGTACGTTCGACCACAACTACAACTGGTGGGACCCCTATGGCAACCATCCAACCGCGCCGGGCGACGACAACGGCCACGGCACACACACGATGGGCACGATGGTGGGCGACGACGGCGGCGCTAACCAGATCGGCATGGCCCCCGGCGCCAAGTGGGTGGCCTGCCGTGGGTGCAATACCAGCAGCTGTACGGACACGGCTCTGTTGGAATGCGCCGAGTTCTTCGCGGCGCCCTGGGACTTGACCGGCGCCAACGCCAACCCCGACAAGCGCCCTAATGCCGTCAACAACTCCTGGGGCGATTGCAGCACGAGCTATGACCCCTGGTATCAGGGTGTGGTAGACGCCTGGCACGCGGCCGGAATTTACCCCGTCTTCTCCAACGGCAACGCCAGCAACTGTGGTTATCCTGCCCCTCCGGGCCTGAACACCGTGGGCAACCCGGCGCGGTACGGCAACGTCACTGGCGTCGGCTCGAGCGGACGCGACAACGGCCAATATGCGACCCACTCGAACTGGGGGCCGACGGACAACCCCGATACGGTGAACCCCAAACCGGGGTGGGCGGACCTGAAGCCGCAGGTCCTGGCGCCGGGCGTCAACATTCGCTCCTCGGTCAATTCCGGCGACTCGGCCTACCAGGGTGGTTGGAGCGGCACTTCGATGTCCGCGCCGCACGTCACCGGCCTGGTCGCGTTAATGTGGAGCGCGGCGCCGTGCTTGATCGGCGATTACGCCACGACCGAGACGCTCATTGAGGATACGGCGACCCCGATCCCCTACGATGACGGCACCGGCAGCGGCGCACACGTGCCGAACTATGCGGCCGGTTGGGGCGAGATCAACGCCCTGGCGGCCGTGGAAGCCGCGGCAGCATCGTGCGGCGACAGCGCCATTGTCGGCCAGGTCACCGATGCCACGACGAGCGCGCCGATAGCCGGGGCGACAGTCGTGGCCACCAACGAAGTGGCGCAGCGCCAGGCGACCTCCAATGCGGAGGGCCTCTACGCGCTCACCGTCTTTTCCGGCACCTACACCCTGACTGCCTCGCGCTACGGCTATCAGACCACGGTCATCCCCGATGTGTCGGCGACGACCGGCACGACGACGACACAGAATATCGCGTTGACCCCGGCGGCGATGTATGAGGTTTCCGGCAAGGTGACGGACGCCACGACTGGCTGGCCGCTCTACGCCCACATCAGCATCAGCGGCGACCCGGTAGATCCCTTCCCGCCCGATAATTCGGTCTGGACCAACCCCGCGACCGGCGAGTACAGCCTCATGCTGGCTGAGGGCGTCACCTACACGTTGGAGGTGGAAGCCTGGGTGGACGGTTACGGCGTGGGAACGGGCGAAGTCGGTCCGTTGACGGCGGATGCGCCCCATACGGACTTCGCGTTGCAGCCTGACATGGTCGCCTGCACCGCGCCGGGCTACCACTTTGTCGGCGGCCTCATGGCGAACTTTGAGGACAAGACCTTCCCGCCGGCCGGCTGGACGGTGGTCAACAACGGCGGCACCTGTGACTGGGCTGGCGACGATCCCGGCGGACGCGGCAACCTGACCGGCGGCACCGGCAAATTTGCCGTCGCCGACAGCGATGCCTGCGGTTCCGGCTCGACGATGAACACCGACCTGGTATCGCCGCCCTTTGACGTTTCGGGGCTGTCGCAGGTCAACCTCTCGTTTGCCTACGATTACAACAACTACACCGCCGGCGAGGTGGCGGCGGTGGACGTGAGCGCCAATAACGGCGCGAGCTGGGTAAACGTCGTGACCTGGACGACAGATCAACGCGGCCCGGCCACGTTCTCACAAAACGTCACCGGAATTCTGGCCGGTTCCACGCAGGCGCGCGTCCGCTTCCACTACTATGCTCCCAGTTGGGACTGGTGGTGGGAAGTGGACAATGTGGTGCTGGGCAACCCCGTGTGCCAGGCCCCCACGGATGGCGGCCTCGTTGTCGGCAACGTTTACGACGCCAACTTCCCGACGCTGGCGCTGAACGGCGCAACCGTCGTCAATGCGACTGGCGGCGAGACGACCGCCAAAGCGACGCCCGCTGACGCCGCCGTAGACGACGCCTTCTACACCCTCTTTGCGCCTTCCGGCGCGCAGGCCCTCACCGCGACCATGACGGGGGGCTATGCGCCGGACACGGCGACGGTGACGGTGGTGGATGGCGGCACAGTGGAGCAGGATTTCCAGCTCCCCGCTGGTCTGCTCGAGGCGACGCCTGCCGGCATTGCCACCACGGTTGAACTGGGCTATGCCGATAGCGCCACGCTGACTCTGGCGAATACCGGCGATGCGAACGCGACGTTTGAGCTCAAAGAGCACGAGGGACGTTTTGTTCCCCTCCATATTGAGGCTTACACTGGCGAACTGCAGTCGGACGGCGCACCGGTCTCGACCGGTCTGGCTCCGCGCAAGGCCGCCTCGGTAGGCCCGGTGGCGCCGACGGCCTCTCCGCTCGCGGACGCGGCGCCGGCCTTCGCGATTGACCTCTCCACCGGCGATCTGGGCACCTTCATGAGCGATGCGCCGGGCGCCTGGACGGACATCGGCCCTGTGGGGCTTGACGGCCCGTTTGCCGGCGACTTCCTTGGCGGCGACTTCAGCCAGATGTATGTCCTGGATTACTATGCCAATACTCTCTACGTTGTGGATACCGCGACGGGCGTGGCCACCGAGATCGGGACGAGTACCCCGCAATCCGGGCAGGTGTGGACCGGCATGACCGGTTTTGTTGACGGCACGTTGTATGCTGCTTCAACGGATGGCGGTCAGTCCTACCTGTACACTGTGGATCCCGCGACCGGTGCCACCACCGTGGTCGGTGAAATCACCAACGCCCCGGTCATCATTGACATCGCCATCAACGCCGACGGCGAGATGTACGGCGTGGACATCGGCAGTGATGTGCTGGTGGCGATTGATCCCGCGACGGGCGCCGGAACGGTGGTTGGGTCGCTGGGGTACAACGCCAACTACGCTCAGGGCATGGATTTCGAAGAGGAATCCGGCGTCCTGTACTGGGCGGCCTACGGCACCAGCGGCGAGCTGCGGATCATTGATACGGAGACCGGCGCGAGCACGAGCGTCGGCGCGTTCCCCGGTGGCACGGAAGTGGACTGCCTGGCCTTTGCGACCGGTGGGACTGCCGACGTGCCGTGGCTGACGGAGACCCCCGTATCAGGCAACGTGCCGGCGCAGGGCAACGTCCCCGTCACCCTGGGCTTCGACGCCGCCTACGTGGATCAGCCGGGTGAGTATCACGCCGAACTGATCGTCAAGAACGACACCCCCTACGGTAAGTTTAGCGTCCCGGTCACGATGACCGTCGAGGCCCCCACATCGTGGGGACAACTCACGGGTACTGTCACCGGCCTGGGCGTCTGCGATGGCGATCCCGCCCCGCTGGAAGAGGCCGAAGTGGTGGTGGAGAGCGCGACGACTGGCCAGACGTGGACGCTCGCGACGGATGAGAACGGCGCGTACACGCTGTGGCTCGATCAGGCTCACAGCCCGCTCACCATCACCGTCACCGCGCCTGACTACTTCGGCGAGACCGGCGGTGTGGTGGTGAAGCAAGGTAAGACTACGGTCGTGGACTTCAACCTGCGGCTGCTCAAGCCCTGCCTCAGCTACGACCCGGCCGACTTCGACGTGACGCTGCCGATGGGCAACAACACCGTCGAGCCGCTGACCCTGAGCAATACCGGCGCGGGGACGGCGGAGTTCGAGCTGGTGGAGATCGTTGGCGGCTTTATCCCGATGCGCACGACGGCTGGCTATGTCAAGTATCTGCCTATGCCGGCAGCGCTGAACGGCCCCGTCAATACCATTCACAATGGAACGCTCTCCAACGCCGAATCGCGCGCCCCCTACATCTACTACAGCGGCGCGCCGCAGGCCGTCAGCATTATCGCTTACGCGGATGACGACCAGCACACCCCGACGGCGGTGGAAAGGGCGTTGCAAGCGTTGGGCCTGTCCTATACCTTCTACGGTTACGATAGCTCTGGCGCTAATCTGTCGGCTTTCGTCTCGGCTGTTCAGGCGGGAGGATGGGACCTGGTCATCTACGCCGCCGATAGCTGGGCCTTGATTGACGCCAGCGACTATACGGCAGTCGCGAATCACGTGGCGTCTGGCGGGATGGCGGTCGCGCAATCCTGGGCGATTGGCTACGACGCGACGCATCAGAACCACACGTTGTGGTCGCTGCTGGGCGGCTCTTACGCCGGTTGGCTTACTTCTCCGGCCAGCCTGTACTGGTGGAATCCCGCGCATCCCATCTTCTCCGGCGTCCCCGAATTCACCAACCTGAACAACCTGGGCTACACGGCCTACGGGGCGCGGATGAACCTGGTTGGCGATCCTGATACCGGTCTGGGCGGCTTCACCACGACGCCGGCCAACGGCCAGGCGGGAGTCATCCTGAGCAACGCTAACCGCACCATCTACAAAGGCTTGACGGACAACCTCAACAGCGCCGACGTGGACAGCGATGGCACGTGGGATGTTACCGAGTGGTGGACCAACGCCGTCAACTACATCCTCAACCCTGGCGAGTTTGGCGGCGGCATCCCCTGGCTGACCGAGACGCCGATCTCAGGCACGCTTGCGGCGGATACCCATGTCGTAGTGGACCTGGGCTTCGACGCCGGCGTGCCGGAAACGATGCAGCCCGGCACGTACTATGGCGCGTTGAAGGTCGCCAGCGACGCCGCGAACGACGTGCCCAACATCCCCATCACGCTGACCGTCACGCCCCCGGAGTCCTGGGGCAAGATCGCCGGCGTGGTCACGGGCCTGGGCTACTGCGACGTGGCTACGCCCACCCTCCTGGCGGGTGCGGTGGTGACCCTCACTTCCGGCACCGGCTTAATCGAGTGGACGTTAGCCACTGATGAGAACGGCGCCTATCAGCTCTGGCTGGACGAAGCGCACAGCCCGGTCACGATCACCGTGGCCTACCCTGATCACGTCACGCAGGTTCTCACGAAGGTTGAGGTGACGGCGGGCGCGACGACGGTGGCGGATGCAGCGCTGCGCTGGGCGAAGCCGTGCCTCACGGTGGATCCGGACATGTTCAATGTGAGCGTGACCCTGGGGACGAGCGCAACCGTGCCCTTCTCCCTGACGAACCTCGGGGCGGCAGGAACAGCTTTCAATCTCACCGAACGCAATGGCGGTTGGATCATCAGTCGCGCGCTATTCGAAGGTGCGGCTGTGAATGTAAGCGGCAATGCTATGCGGCTTGGCCCAACGACGCCACGTTCTGGACCATCCCTGGCCACGCTTACGGCTGACGTTATCCAGGATGGTAGCTTTGAGGATGGTACGCCGAATGCGTTCTGGAATGAATATTCCACCAACTTCGGCACGCCGATCTGCGATGTCCCCTCTTGCGGCACCGGCACAGGAACCGGCCCGCGCACTGGCGATTTCTGGGTGTGGTTCGGTGGCATCGGCGCTTACGAAGAAGGCTCGGTGGATCAAGATGTCACTATCCCTGCTGGCTTTGCCACGTTGAGCTTCTGGCTGGAGCAGATTGTCTGCGGCAGTCCTACCGACTATATGCAGGTGCTCATTGATGGCAATGAGGTGTTTGCCACCGATGGGACCAGCCCGATATGCGGTGTCTTGGGCTATAGCGAAGTTGTGGTGGATGTGACCGACTACGCCGACGGTGGGGTTCACAATGTCATGTTCTACTCTGAGTCCGACGCCGGCTCCAATATCTTCGTAGATGATGTGGTGTTGGATGTTCTCGAAGGCGTTACAGTGGATATCCCCTGGCTCTTCGAGGATCCCGAATCCGGCGCGGTGGCTGCCGACAGCACCTCCGTCGTGGACCTCACCTTCGACGCCTCCAGCGCCATCACGCAGGTCACACAACCCGGCGAGTACTTCGGCACCCTCTTCGTCAACAGCGACGATCCGGTTCACAACAAGATCGCCGTCCCGGTCACCATGACCGTCACGCCGCCCGCAACCTGGGGTAAGCTGCTGGGCACCGTCACCGGCCTGGGCTACTGCGACGCCGACCCGCACCCGTTGGCCGGCGCGGAAGTGCTCGTCGAGAGCTGGATGACGCACACGACTACTGTGATGGGAACTTTCCAGCAAGAGGACTTCGAGGCTACGGATGGCGGCTACACCCACTCCGGCACTGCCGACGAGTGGGCATGGGGCACGCCGACAGCCTGGCCCAATGCCTGCGCCTCGGGCACGCGATGCTGGGGCACGGATCTGGCCGGCAATTACGAGAACTCCTCCAACCAGACTTTGCAGTCGCCGGTCATTGATCTGAGCAGCTTCACGCCGGGCGATGCGCTGACGGTTGCCTGGCAGCAGGCCTGGTCTACTGAAAGTGGCTGGGACTATGCCTATGCTGAAGTCAGTATCAACGGTGGCGCATGGACTCAGATGTGGTCAGGCGCCGGCACGGGTAACCCCTGGACTGAGAAGACGTACGATATCTCTGGCGCTGCCGGCGGTACCGTGCAGTTCCGTTGGCGGCTGACCAGTGATAGTTCGTCGACCTACCCCGGCTACTACATTGATAACGTCCGCATCCTGGGACCGGTAGAAATCGTTGAGCCGGTCAACTGGCCGTTGACCACCGACGTCAGCGGCACGTACCAGGTCTGGATCGATGAGATGTACAGCCCGGTCACCATCACCGTTTCCTACCCTGAGCACGAGAAGGGCGAGGCTATCGCGGTGATTACGGGCGGCAACACCACCACGCAGGACTTCGACCTGCGCTGGCTCGTCCCGTGCGTCCAGGCAGATCCGCTGGCCCTGCACACCACGCTGGAACTCGGCGCGACCGCGAGCGAAGTGCTGACCCTCACCAACGCCGGCGCGGTAGACACGGCCTGGAGCCTGACCGAGGAGAACCTCGGCGATCCCACCGCGACGGACCCCGGCGTGGTCACGCTCTTCACGGAGGCGTTCGAGGGCGCATTCCCGCCGGCCAGCTGGACCCGTGTGGAGAACATCGGTTCCTGCGACTGGGAAAGCTCCGCGACGACCGGCTACACGAACCACACCGGCGGCACCGGTCTGTTTGCCGATGCCAACTCGGATTGGTGCGGCGGCGCGATGGACGCCGAACTGTGGTCGCCGGCAGTTGACCTTTCTACGGCGGCAGCGCCTATACTGCGCTTCCAGAGCGATTACCGCGACCTGGGGGATGATGGCTATGTAGACGTCAGCACCGACGGCGGTACGACCTGGACCAACCTGTTGCACTACGACGGTGTGGCCGCGCGTGGCCCGCTCCTGGTCCAGCTTGACCTCTCTGCCTACGCCGGACAGCCCAGCGTCATCATCCGCTTCCACTACGTGGCCTCCGGTTGGGACTGGTACTGGCAAGTGGATGATGTCCAAATTGCGGATGTGGATCCGGTCACCTGGCTGGCCGAGGCCCCCGCTTCCGGCGTCCTCGTCGCCGATACCGGCGAACAGGTCGTGGCCGTGGACTTCGACGCCTCCGTGGTCGAGCAGCCCGGCGACTACCTCGCCAACCTGTGGGTCCACAGCGACGATCCCTTCGCCCCGGCGCGCGTGCCGGTGACAATGACCGTCACCCCGCCTGCAACGTGGGGTGAGCTGCGGGGGACCGTCACCAGTCTGGGCCGCTGCGATGCGAATCCTGCCCCGCTGGAAGGCGCTACGGTCGTCATCGTGAATGGCACGTCCGTCACGCTGACCACTGACGTCAATGGCGCCTACAGCTACTGGCTCCCCGCCGGGACTTACACCGTCACCGTCGCGGCTGCCGATCACGTCGGCGACGCGGCGGTGGTGACCGTGCCGGCCGCTGGCGAAGTGACGCAGGACTTCAGCCTGACCTGGCTTGGCCCGTGCGTGACCAGCATCACGCCGTCCTCCATGGAAGTCACCGTGGCGATGGGGATGAGCGAGACCCTGCCGCTGACGATGACCAACGCTGGTGCGGGCCCGCTGAACTTCGCCTTCTTGGAGGCGAACGGCGGCTTTGTCCCGACCTTGCGGACGTTAGCGCCATATCAACCCCCGGCGGTTTCGGGCGGACAGGCTCATAACTTGTTGCAGCATACCGATGCCGCAGTCGTGTATGGCTCCTCGCCGGCGCCGCTCGCTCCTTCGGCGTCCGTTCTGCTCAATCAACCCCCGAACCAGGTCAATGGCCTGTTCAGCGACGTCGGTTGTGATATATGCGGTGGCGCACAGGTCATCGCTGAAAACTTCACGTTGAGTGAAGGGAAGCTCATTGGGCAGATCGTCTTCTGGACCGGCTACTTCTCTACCGACACCCCCATCAACCCGGACACCCTCACGGTGATCTTCCACTCCGATGACGCCGGCTTGCCGGGTGCGGCTCTCTATACCGAGGCCAATGTGGCCTACGAGCGCGTTCAGACCGGCGTCGTGCTGTTCGGCGTGCATGAGTGGAAGCATACGTTGACCCTGGGGTCTCCTGTCGCTCTGCCACCCGGAAACTACTGGATCGAGATCTACAATGACACCGGATTTGGCACAGACGATTTCTTCTGGGAGACCGGCGCCCTGGATCCGGCGAACGGTTTGGCCGGCTCGGCTTTTGCCCTTACAGCGCCTGGCTCTGGTTGGAACTATGATGCGGGCACCGATCTGGCTATCCAACTCCTTGAGGTGCCTGATATCCCCTGGCTCTTCGAGGATCCAGAATCGGGCGCGGTGCCGCCGGCAACGGACGGCGTAGCCGACATCACCTTCGACGCGGGCGTGCCCGAAGTGACGCAGCCCGGCACCTATGCCGGCCTGCTGACCGTCAACAACAACGACCCCGTGTGGGATGGCTTCAGCATCCCCGTCACGATGCACGTCACGCTGCCTCCCACCTACGGTCAGATCACCGGCGCCGTCACTGGCCTTGGTCCGTGCGACGATCCGGCGATCGTCGAGCCGTTGGAAGGCGTGACAGTCACGATCGCCAGCGCCACGCAGACGTGGACGCTCACCACTGATGCTGCTGGCGGCTACCTCCTCTGGCTGGACGAGGCGCACAGCCCCGTCACCCTCACGGTGGAGGCGGATGGCTATGTGACCGGGGTCGTGACCGGCGTTCCCATTATCTCTGGCACAACGACGGTACAGGACGTCGCCCTGCGGCCCAAAGCGCCGTGCTTCGCGGGCGTGACGCCGGCTGAGGCGCACGTGACTGTGGCGCTGGGCGTGACTGCGACGCTGCCGATCACCGTGGTCAACACGGGCGGCGGCGCGCTGAGCTGGAGCGTCAAGGAGGCCGATGGCGGCTTCCAGATCTTGGCGCTGAGTCCTGCCGCGGACGTGCTGGTCGTTGCGTATGACACGACTGCCGCGACGTCGATGGAGACGGCGCTGACCCACCTGGGCTACACCTACCTGCGGGTCACGCGGGACGCCTTCCAGGCGATGGCGGTGGCCGATCTGCTGGAATACCAGGCCGTCCTCTACGCCGGCAACTCTACTGGCGACAGTTGGGCTAAGGCGAGGGCCTACCTGGATGCCGGCGGCTCGTTCCTGATCGCCGATAACGATCTGGGCTGGAGTCAAGGTGGTACTGTTTTCTACCAGACCTACCTGCAGTCCACCTACGTGAGCGACGCTGGTTCAGATGGACAGTTGACCGGCCTGGACATTATGACCGACATCAACCCGAACATCAGCGCCGACCCGTGGCCCGATGACTTCACCGTGGGCGCTGAAGGGACCTGTATCTTCGACGCGCCGAGCCCCAACTGTGCGGGCGTCAAGGTGGAGCGTCTGGGCTACAAGGCCATCTACCTGGCCTGGGACTTCCAGTACTCGGATGGATTCCAGGACGCAATCCTGGGGGTCGCGGTACCCTGGCTGGCTGGTGGCGGCGGCGTCCCATGGTTGGACGAAGACCCGACCTCCGGCACCGTCGCGCCCGATGCGAAGGCTCCCGTCACCCTCACCTTCGACGCGAGCGTGCCCGAAGTAACACAGCCCGGCGACTACTACGCCACGCTGACCTTCGAGGGCGCGGGCGCCAAAGTCGAGGTTCCTGTCACGATGACCGTCGAACCGCCCGCCACCTGGGGCAAGCTCGAGGGCCTGGTGCAGGGTCTGGGCCACTGCAATGTGATGACGGCACCGCTGGAAAGCGCGGTCGTCTTCGTTGAAAGCGCCGCGACTCCCATCACCTGGACGCTCGAAACCGACGCGGACGGCATGTACGGCGTCTGGATGGATGAGGCGTACAGCCCCTTCACTGTCACCGTCTCCTACGAGGCCGGCTACGAGGCGCAGGTGTTCACCGATGTCGCCATCATCAGCGGCACCGTGACCACCGTGAACGCGAACCTCATCTGGCTGCAACCGTGCCTCACGGTCGCGCCGGACGCCCTGGCGCTCACCGTGACGATGGGGACCACCGGTACGCTGGATCTCAACCTGGCGAACCTGGGCGCCATCACCGGTACGTTTGTGATCACGGAGCAGAGCCTGGGCTTCGAGATCCTCGGCCCGTTGGCGACCGGCGGCTCGGATGCCTTCGGCTACGAGTTCGCCGACTCCAACAGCGCGGGCGTCGGCCCGGTCTACGGCTTCGTGGACATCTCCGGCATCGGTACGCCGATTGCGCTGGGCGATAACGACTACGCGGAAGTGCCGATCGGCTTCGACTTCAAGTTCTACGGCAAGAGCGCGACTGAACCCAACGTCTACGACTCCGTCTTCGTCGGCAGCAACGGCTTCCTCTCCTTCGGCGCCGGCTCGACCGACCTCAGCCCCGACCCTGCCCTGCCCGATCCGACGCTGCCCAACAACCTCATCGCCGCGGCCTGGGACAACCTGGTGCCGGGGACCGTGTACGTCCAGAGCTTCGCGCAATGCCCCTACAACCCCTCTCCCACCACCCTGGAAGGCTGCTTCATCGTGCAGTACGACGACTTCTCGCACGCCGGCGGCGCGCCGGCGGGAACCTGGGAAGTCATCCTCTTCCATTCTGGTAACATCCTGCTGCAGTACGAGGACGTGAGTGCGCCGAATGCCACCACCGGCATCGAAGACCGGCTCGGCCTCATCGGTCTGACCTACGGGCCGACGCTGGCGGACGAACTGGCGATCTGCTTCGCCTACCCGGGCGAGAAGACGAATTGCCAGTCTGACCAGGTGCCGTGGCTGGCGACGGAGGTGACGAAGGGCAAGATCGCTGCGTATGACGATGCGACGATTGCCGTCACGTTCGACGCCTCTGTGCCTGAGGTCTCCATGCCGGGTGACTATCTGGCTGAACTGTGGATCGCCAGCAACGATCCCGTCAATTCGCTGCAGGTCATCCCGGTCACGATGACGGTGACGCAGCCGACGACGATGGGCCGGCTCGCCGGCGTCGTCAGTGGCTGGTCGCATTGCGATACTGTCAGTGAGACGCTCGCCGGGGCGCAAGTCGTGATCGCCACCAGCGATGGTAAGAACGTGGCCCTCACCACCGACGCTGACGGCGCTTACGCGGCCTGGCTACCCGTCGGGCCTTACACCCTCACCGTTTCCGCGGAGGGATACGTTCCCGTTATCCTTACGGGCGCGGTACAGCCGACGATGCAGTCGCGCAGTGTGGACCTGCGCCTGGATGCGCCGTGTGTCAGCGTGACCTATGATCAGCCCTTCGACGTGGTAGTCGTCCAGGGCCAGCGGCTTACCCGCACGCTGACGCTCAACAACCGTGGCGCGGGGCGGTTGACGTACAACAACGTCCTCGCCATCGGCCTCTGGCTGACCGTTGATCCCAAGGCTGGCTCTGTGGCACCCGACAGCGCCCAATCCGTGAACGTCATCTTCGACGCCACCGGATTGGATGTGGGAGTCTACAACTCCAGCATGGAGATCGTCCACAACGATACGAAGAGCGGACAGCTGTTCATTCGCCCAATCCGCATGACGGTGGTGGCTCAAGGCACGGTCCTGACGCCGGTCACGGACGCGAAGACCGGCAACCCCGGGGAGACGGTCACCTACGTGATGACGGTGACCAACTCCATCGCTACGGCTGTCACCTTCGACATCGCGGCCACGGGCAACGTCTGGACGACCACCGCTCCGGCGACGGTGACGGTGGCGGCCAACGGTACGGTCACCTTCACCGTTGATGTGGACATCCCCGCTGACGCGCACACCGGCGACTCCGACACGGTCATCGTCAAGGTCACGTCGCAGGGCGCGGATGGGCAGGTGGGTGAGGCCGTCTTGCAAACGACCGTCGCCGAACAGCCTGTCGTGTTGGCGCTGACCAAGGCCGCCAATCCGGCTGACTACGTCTTACCCGGGGACACCATCACCTACACTCTCACTCTCGCCAACAACGGCAATGATCCGCTCACCATCGCCCTCACCGACACCATCCCCGCCGGCGTCACGTATGTCGCCGGGAGCGCCACCGGTGGTGCGAGCCTGCAAGATCCACCCGGCGCTATCGTCTGGAAGGGTGTCCTGGCCAACGGCGCGCAGCAGACCTTCACCTTCAAGGTGACGATCAACGCGAATGTGGCGCGCGGAAGCCTGATCACGAACACGGTCACGGCGACGGTAGGGGGTGTGCCGTACACCGCACAAGCGACGGTGCATGTCCGGCCGCTATACTCCATCTACCTGCCGCTCGTGTTCCGCAACGCGCCGTAGCCTCTAGCGGGCTGCTTTCTCTGGAGGGCCATCAGGGTTACCCTGGTGGCCCTCATTCTTGTAAGGGCTGAACTGCAAAAAATTTTAGAAATTGGATGACCTGTAAACTATTTCAAGGAAGAAAAAGTGATGAATGTAAGAAAGTCCTTTTGTGTATCGCTGTTACTCGTCTTGCTTCTCGGCGTGTGGAACTTGCCCCCGCGCGAGGTCTCCGCCGCGCCGTCTGCGCCGCTCACGCCCACGGTGGGCTACGCCGTGCAGATGGACCTCTCGCCGGCGCTGCGCGACATGTCGCCGCTGCCGGCAATGCCGCAGCCGTCGTCTGCGCCGGCCGTCAACTTCCCGCTGCCCAAGGCGCTCCGCTCGAGCGCCGCGGGAGGGACGGATCCCGCCCTCCAAAGTGAGGCGGGAATCACGGCCATGCCGGCCCCGCTCACCAGTTTCGACGGCGTGAGCAACGTCAACGGCGTCCATCCGCCCGACACGCAGGGCGACATCGGCTACGACCCCGCGACCGGCACGAAGTACTACGTGCAATGGGTCAACCTCTCCTTCGCCGTATGGGACGGGACGTCACCGGCACGCCCACCCAGATTTACGGCCCGGTCAACGGCAACACGCTCTGGCAGGGCTTCGGCGGCGCCTGTGAGACCACGAACCATGGCGATCCGATCACCCTTTTCGATCCGCTTGCCCATCGCTGGCTGATGAGCCAGTTCTCGATCAACGGCCCGTACTATCAATGCATCGCCGTCTCGCAGACCGCCGACCCGACCGGCCCCTGGTATCGGTACGCCTTCCTGGTCAGCTCGACCAAGATGAACGACTATCCCAAATTCGGCGTCTGGCCGGATGGCTACTACATGACGGTCAACCAGTTCACCAACGGCTCTTCTTGGGGCGGCGTGGGTGTCTTCGTCTTCGAGCGCGCTAAACTGCTTGCCGGCAATCCTGCCGCGTCGTTCCAGTATTTTGATCTGTACAACGTCAATTCCAACTTCGGCGGGATGCTCCCCTCCGACTTCGACGGCTCCACGCTGCCGCCCGCAGGCGCGCCCAACTACTTCATGGAAGTGGACGACAGCACGTGGATCGGACCGAGCGATGCCATGCGCATCTGGAAATTCCACGTGGACTGGGCCAATCCCAACAACACGACCTTTGGCCTCAATGGGCAGCCCAACGCCGTGTTGAACACTGCCGAGTGGACGCCGCTGTGTACCAGCACGCGCGCCTGCATTCCGCAACCGGGCACCTCGGTCAAACTGGACGCCATCGGCGACCGGCTGATGTACCGCCTGGCTTATCGCAACTTTGGGGATCACGAGACCCTGGTCGTCAATCATACCGTTAACGCCGGAAGCGGCCTCGCTGGCGTGCGCTGGTACGAGGTCCGCGACCCCGGCGGGTCGCCGGCGATCTACCAACAGGGCACGTATGCCCCGGATTCCCATCACCGCTGGATGGGCAGTATGGCGATGGACGCTCAAGGCAACCTCGCCCTGGGCTACAGCGTGTCCAGCAGCAGCGTCTATCCTTCCGTGCGCTACGCCGGGCGGCTGGCGAACGATCCCCTGGGGACGCTGCCCCTCACGTACACCTGGGACTTCGGCGACGAGGGGACGGCGTCTGGCGCTGTCGTCGCACACGCCTTCCCCCTGACGACGGCGGCCCGCCCCTACACGGTGACGCTGACGGTCACGAATGCGTGCAGTCAGGTCTCGGCGTCGCACATCCTTACCGTCCGACCGCATCAGGTGTATTTGCCGTTGGTCATGCGGTTATCTGATTAGCCGTCATGCACTCCGTTCGCCGTCCCCTGCCTTTCTGAGGGGGCGGCGAACGCCCATCTACCCATTACCCATCTACCCATTACCCATCACCCATCTACCCATTACCCATCTACCCATTACCCATCACCCATCTACCCATTACCCATTTACCCATTACCTTTTCTGGAGGATCCCATGCGCAGAGGGTGGTTTTTACTCATAGGGGTATGGCTGGCCCTGATGGCCGTCCTACCGGTGGCCGCGAGTAGCCCGGACGACGGGCAAGTCGTGTCCATTCCCTTTTCGTCGCCGGCGGAGCTGGCGGAATTGGCGGCGCGCCTGGACATCTGGGAAGTGCACAGGGATGCGCAGCACCCGGATTCCGGCTATGTGGTGGCTTACGTCTCCGCGGCGGAGGTCGAGAGATTGACCGCCGCCGGCATTGCCGTGCGGCCGGCGCCCGGTATCCCGGTGCACCCGGACACGATCCCCGGCTTCCCGTGTTATCGCACTGTGAACGAGATGTACGCGCAGCTGGATCAATCGGCGGCTCTGTACCCGGGATTGACGCAAGCGCTGACCATCGGCCAGAGTTATGAGGGCCGTCCCCTGCGGGTGATGCGCCTGACCAACGAGGCGACCGGGACGAGCGGTAAACCGGTCTTCTTCCTGATGGCCAACATCCACGCGCGCGAGTTGATCACGTCGGAGACGGCGCTGACCTTCATGCAATATCTGCTGGAGCACTACGGCGTGGATCCAGACGTGACGTGGTTGCTGGATGAGCATCTCATCTACATCCTGACAAGCGCCAATCCTGACGGCCACATCAAAAACGAGCCCGGTCAACCCTGGAGCTACTGGCGGAAGAACACCCATCCCTACGGCTCGTGCAGTCCCACCGACTTCGGGGTAGACCTCAACCGCAACTCCAGTTTCCACTGGGGCGGGCCCGGCGCCAGCACCAATCCCTGTGACGAGACCTATCGCGGGCCCTCGGCGGCCTCCGAAAGCGAGACGGCGCGGATTGAGAGCTTCGTCGCCACGCTCTTCCCGGATCAACGCGGCCCCAACGACACCGATCCCGCGCCCGACGACGCGACCGGCGTTTTTATCAGCCTGCACAGCTACGCCAACCTGGTCCTCTGGCCCTGGGGCGACACCTACACGCCCGCGCCCAACGCCGCACAATTGGAGATGTTTGGCCGACGGATGGCGTCCTTCAACGGCTACACGCCGCAGCAAGCCAGCGATCTGTATCCTACCAGCGGCGCGACCGACGACTGGGCCTATGGAGAACTGGGCGTCGCGGCGTATACGTTTGAGATGGGAGCGGATGGCGACGGCTTCTATCCGTCCTGCTCGCGCTACGACGCGCTGATCCAGCCGACCGTGGCCGCGCTGCTCTACGCCGCCAAGGTCGCGCGGACGCCCTACATCACGTCCTTCGGCCCCCATGCCCAGAATGTCACGGCGACACCGGCTTCGGTGTTGATCGGGGACCCCCTCACCGTCCAGGCCACGCTCGACGACGCCGACAGCAAGAACACGGGGCAGACGATTGTGGCGGCGGAAGTGTATCTGGGGACGCCGCCATGGGATGGCGGCATTCCCATTCCGATGTCAGCGAGCGATGGCGCCTTCGATGAGACGGCAGAGGCCGTCCAGGCCCAAATCCCTACGGCCGGCATGACGCGCGGACGGCATCTCGTCTACGTGCGCGGACGGGACGCCAACGGCTTCTGGGGGCCGGTTTCCGCTGCCTTCGTGACCCTGTTGGACAGCAGCACTTTGACCGGCGCCGTGGTGGTGTCCGGCACGACGACCCCGTTGCCTGGCGTGAAGATTACGGCGGACAGCGGCGCGCTCCACTACGAGACCCAGACTGACCCGAGCGGACGCTACGCGCTGACGTTGTACGCCGGGACTTACACGGTGACGGCTTCGTTGTTGGGGTACACGGGCAGCACGGCAGTGGTTTCCACCGCCATTGGCCAGACCACGGTGCAGGATTTTGCCCTGGAACGCTTGCCCTGGGGAGTCCTCTCGCTGAAGGTGGCCGAGTTGGGGACGGCCCGCCCCCTGACGGCGACGATCGCGTTGGAAGCGTTGGGGCTGACGTGGGTCGCCGCGCCGACCCTGACGCTGGAATTGCCGACCGGCGCGTACACGGTCACGGCGACGGCGGAGGGATATTGGCCGCGCGCTTATCCCCTCACCATCACCGCCGGGGGGTGGGTGACGCGCACTTTCCGCCTCCAGCCGAAACCGGCGCTCCTGGTTGTGGATGACGACGCGGGAGCGAACTACGAGACCTATCTCCTGCCGGCGTTGGATACGCTGGGGATCCCTTACGCGAGGTGGACGGTGGCGACGCAAAGCTCGCCCGCGGCCCATGTCCTGGCGCCATATGCGGCCGTATTCTGGTTCACCGGCGATGACGCGGTCAACAGCCTGACCCGCGCTGAACAGAACACGCTGCTCTCCTATCTCAATGGCGGCGGACGGCTTTTCGTGACCGGGCAGAACATCGGCATGGACATCAAAAACGACAACGGCGCTTTCTTCCGCGATGTCCTCCATGCCACGTTCATCCAGGACAACGCCGGGGTGACCGAAACCGTCGGCCTGGCGTTCTACAGCGGGCTGACTGCCACGCTTGCCGGGGGGAGCGGGGCGGACAATCAGACCAGCCCGGATGTGATCGCGCCTCACGACGCGGCAGCGACGCCGGTCTTCACCTACACCACCGGCGCGGCAGGCTTGGCCGTGGACGATGGCGTGCGCCGGCTCATCTATCTCGCGTTTGGGCTGGAGGGCGTCGCCGACAGCGCGCAACGGGCGACGATCCTACGGGAGGGCCTGGCGTGGCTGGGCCTGTCACAGCCTCCGGCCCGCCTGGAATTAGCGGTGACGCCTCAACCGCCGCGCGTGTGGTTGGGGATTCCCGTGACTTACACGCTGACGCTGCTCAACGATAGCCTGTTGCCGATGACCGGAGGCGTCCTGACCCTCACCCTGCCCTCCTCGGCGACGGTGCTGGTCCATACCCCGCCCGCTGCGAGCGTCACGCCGGGGCAGGTGATCTGGCGCGATCTCGCCTTGGGCTCCGAAGCGACGCAGACTTTCACGTGGACGGTGGCGCTCCCGATGGACGCTGGGCTGGACACCTTTGTCAGCCACATCACCGCCTCCTGGCCGGGCTTGACGACGCCGGCGGAGCTGGAGATGACGGCGGAGGCGCTTCCCCCCTATGCTCTGGAACTGTCGCCGTCGGTATCCTACCAGGCCGGGCTGGCCGGAGCGACGGTGTCTCATTACCTGACGCTGACCAATACCGGCGCGCTCTCTGCTACCGTGGTGGCGTCGGCATCACCGGGGGGCTGGCCGATCCAGATCGTCCCCACACAGACGTTGATTTCGGCCGGCGGCGTCACGCCGGTCACCGTGGACGTCACGATTCCTGAAAGCGGCGCCCTCTCGTGGGCGACGCCGCACGTGATCACGGTGACCGTTACCGTTGCCGAAGCGCCGACCGTGCGGGCTCAAGCCGTGCTGTTCACTTCTGTGATGAGGAGGGTGTACCTCCCGCTGGTTCTGCGCGCCCCTTAGGCGATGGGGCCCGTAGTGCCTGGCGGCGGCGGGTAACCTGGCCTTTTTCGTCAACGCAGGATTGAACCATTGCGGGGGAAATGGCGACTATAACATTGATTTTCAACGGTGCACCCGCTTTCCCGCATCGCGGCAGAGGACAGGTTGGCGCTTCAATGGCGCGATCGGGTTTGATTTTCCTTTTGAATTCTCACTCATTTCAGCCATCAGGAGGCAAGCTATGAAGACAGTTCTGCGCTTTGGAAGAGGTGTGGTGATCCTGGCTCTGGTGGTATCGCTGACGACAGCGTTGGGCAGCGGCAAGCCGGTGACCGCCAGCCAGACGCTGCTGGCGAGCGACCTGCGCATCAGTCAGGTATATGGCGGCGGCGGCGGGAGCGGTTATTACCTGTACGACTATGTCGAGTTGTTCAATGCCGGCGCCGCCTCGGTAGATTTGACCGGTTGGTCGTTGCAATATGGTTCCGCAACAGGTAACTTTGCAAGTGTCGCCACCAACCTTTATGCATTTCCCGCTGGAACGACGATCGCTCCTGGGCAGTATTTCCTGGTACAGCTAGGGGCTGCCGGAACCGCCGGGCTCTCATTGCCGGTCACTCCTGATTTGACGACGACTAATCTGGCCATGGGGCAGGCTAATGGAAAGGTGGCATTGGCAAACATCGCCACTGCTTTGGGATGTGGGGCGACGGCCACACCGTGCACGTTGCCACATCCCAACATCGTGGATCTGGCCGCCTGGGGAACGTCAAATAACGCAGAAGGCGGGATCACGATCAACTTTGGCACAAGTCTCACGAATCAGCAAGGTGGCGTGCGCAAATCCAGTGGATGTCAGGACACCGATAACAACGGCAATGATTTCGACGTGCTGAGCGGCGCGGCGTTGCTTCCCCGCAACTCGGCTTCCCCCACGCATAGTTGTACGGCGAGCCAGGCGGCGATCGTGCTGACCAAGACGGTGGGGACCGACCCGCTGGCGTGTGCGACGACCGAGGAGGTGTCCCTGCCCTTTGGCGGCGGCGAGGTGACGTATTGTTACTCGGTGGAGAACACCGGCGATGTGGCGCTTGCCCTCCATGACCTGGAGGACAGCGAGCTGGGGACGATTCTGGATGACTTCCCGTATACTCTGGCGCCGAACGCCTCGACTTTCATCACGCAGACGGCGATGGTCACCATGACCACGGTCAATTCGGCGTTGTGGACGGCGTTCAATGCCGGGCCGACCGACGTGGTGACGGCGACCGACGTGGCGACGGTGACGGTCGCGCTGCCCGTGCCCGCGATCGTGCTGACCAAGACGGTGGGGACCGATCCGCTGGCGTGTGCGACGACCGATGCGGTGTCCCTGCCCTTTGGCGGCGGCGAGGTGACATATTGCTACTCGGTGGAGAACACCGGCGAGATGACGCTTGCCCTCCATGACCTGGAGGACAGCGAGCTGGGGACGATTCTGAACGACTTTCCGTACACTCTGGCGCCGAACGCCTCGACTTTCATCACGCAGACGGCGATGGTCACCATGACCACGGTCAATTCGGCGTTGTGGACGGCGTTCAATGCCGGGCCGACCGACGTGGTGACGGCGACCGACATGGCGACGGTGACGGTCGCGCTGCCCGTGCCCGCGATCGTGCTGACCAAGACGGTGGGCACCGATCCGCTGGCGTGTGCGACGACTGAGGAGGTGTCCCTGCCCTTTGGCGGCGGCGAGGTGACATATTGCTACTCGGTGGAGAACACCGGCGATGTGGCGCTCGCTCTCCATGACCTGGAGGACAGCGAGCTGGGGACGATTCTGAACGACTTCCCGTACACTCTGGCGCCGAACGCCTCGACTTTCATCACGCAGACGGCGATGGTCACCATGACCACGGTCAATTCGGCGTTGTGGACGGCGTTCAATGCCGGGCCGGCCGACGTGGCGACGGCGACCGACGTGGCGACGGCGACCGACGTGGCGACGGTGACGGTCGCGCTGCCCGTGCCCGCGATCGTGCTGACCAAGACGGTGGGCACCACGCCTGGCGTCTGCGCGACGACGGACGACATCTCTGTAGCGGAAGGGACGACAGTGTACTATTGCTACCAGGTGGAGAACACCGGCAATGTGCCCTTCGACTACCATGATCTGGTGGACACTCAGTTGGGGACGATCCTTGACGGTTCCGCTTACGTCCTGGCCCCTGGCGCGCTCTATCCGCAGGTGATCGTGTCGGCAACGCTTTCCACGACCACGGTGAACACGGCAACGTGGACGGCGTACACAACGGTCGGCGGACCTGCAACGTCGGCCACGGACACGGCGCGGGTGGTGGTGACGCCGAGCGCAGTCAGCGTCACGGGGCTGCAAGCCAGCGCCGCCGGCGGCTGGAGCAGCGTGGCGTTGTTGGGGGCGTTAGCGCTGGGCGGCGTCGCCTGGCGGCGCAGGCGGCGTTGATTTCCGTCTGCGTGTGAATGTGTGAAGATGTGGACGTGCGGGTGCAAGTGATTTTTTTTCGCTGATTCGCTGACTGCTGACTCGCTGATCTCTATTCTCGAAGGAGACGCCATGTGCTGGCGCACACCATCCAAAAATGAAAATGTGCGGTGGCTGTTCAGCCTGGCGTCAGGTAGCCAGACGGCGATGAAGGAACCTTTGTGGCCTGTAGCTTTTGCCCCACCCCCTGCCCCCTCCCCAACGGCGCAGACGCCGTTGGGGAGGGGGAGAAAAAATGGGGCTTTGCAGGCGGGCGTAGCCCGCCTGCAAAGCCCCACAAAAAAAGTTCCCCTTCCCCCCGCGCCGCGCGGGGGGAAGGGGCCAGGGGATAGGGGGTAAAAGTTGACACTCAATCTTCAAAGGTCGCCAGGAAATCTTGCGTTTTTCAGTCAGTGGCGCCACCTTTGTCACGCAAGTGATTTTTCTCGCTTTTTCGCTTTTTCGCTGATTTGCTGACTGCTGACTCGCTGATCTCTATTTTCGAAGGAGGGTTACCATGAAATCTAAGACTTGGCGATGGTTTAGTTTGTGGGTGCTGCTCTCGATGATGCTGAGCACTGCCGGCATCTCGGTCGCAGCGGCGCCGTCCCCGGCGCCGCCGGCGATGGCGGAGGCGCAAGACATTCCCCCCCTGCTTCCTCTGTCTCTCCCTGTGGGACGCGATAACAGTAAGGATCTGCGCCTGGAGCCGGTCGCGGCGAGTGAGGTGACGCTCCACACGCCTGCTCCAAAACCGGGAGAGGTCTTGTACGAGGTGAAAGACGCCCAGGGCCCGGCTCTCTACATCATCCAACTGGAAGGCGAGCCTCTGGCCAGCTATCGCGGCGGCGTGCGCAGCTTACAGCCTACCAGCCCCGCTGCGACCGGCGCCGTCAAACTGGATGTTCAAAGCGCTGCCAGCAAGGCATACTTGAGCTACCTGGCCGAACAGCAAACTCAATTCCTGACGCGCCTGGGACAGACGTTGGGGCGCTCTGTCAAGGTGCAACACACCTACCGCTACGCCTACAACGGCCTGGCGCTCACGCTGACCCCCGACGAGGCCGCGAAGATCGCGCAACTGCCCGGCGTGCGGCGCGTCGTGCGCAACTACACGCGCTATATTCAGACCGACACCAGCCCTCAGTATCTCGATGCGGTGGGGATCTGGGACGGCTCGAACACCGGCGGGCTGCCCGGCACCATGGGTGAGGGGATCATCGTCGGCATCATTGACACCGGCATCAACATGGATCACCCCTCGTTTGCCGACGTCGGCGACGATGGCTACAATCACACCAATCCCCTGGGTGTCGGCACCTACACCGGCTGGTGCAATCCCTCACACCCGCACTACGACTCCAGCCTGGTCTGTAATGACAAGCTGATCGGCGTCTACAGCTATCCCAGCTCCGGCGGCAATCCTGAGGACGACAATTCTCACGGCAGCCACACGGCCAGCACCACGGCCGGCAACGTCATTTTCTCCCCCACCCTGGCTGCTGGCGTGGAATTTGTCCGCATGTCCGGGATGGCGCCGCACGCCAACATCATTGCCTACGACGTCTGCACGGGCTCGGGATGCCAGGGTGACTCCATCCTCGCGGCCATTGATGATGCGGTGGCCGACGGCGTGGACGTGATCAACTACTCCATCGGCGGCGGGCCCTATGACCCGTGGAGCGACCCCGATTCGTTGGCGTACCTGGCGGCGCGCGACGCGGGAGTCTTCGTCGCCACCTCGGCGGGCAATGAGGGCCCCGGCGCGGGTACGGTCGGGTCGCCCGGCAACTCGCCCTGGATGACGACCGTGGCTAACGGCACGCACGATCGTGGCTTTGGATCGAATGGCGTGGTGGCTATGGCGGGCGGAACCCCGCCGGCGGACATGCCCGGCACGGGCGTCTCCGGTGAGTACACGGCGCGGATCGTCTACGCCGATGATTATGGCAATGCCCTGTGCGGCCTGGGTCCCCAGGACAACCCCACCAATCCCTTCCCCGCCGGCACCTGGCACGGCGAAATCGTCGTCTGCGATCGCGGGATCTACTACCTGGTGGATAAGGCCGCGAACGTGCGGGCTGCGGGCGCCGGCGGCGTGATCATCGCCAATACTGCCGCTGCCGGCTCGCAGACCTATGCCACCGACCTGGGTATGCCCGGCACGCACGTCACTTCCGCGAACGCTGACCTGCTGCGCGCCTGGTTGGTGGCCAGCAATGTCAACGTCTATACGGCGACCATCACCGCCTCTCCCGTCATCCATAACGCCGCCTGGGGCGACATCATGAATGACAGCAGCTCGCGCGGGCCCAACGTCAACGCGAATGTGCTCAAGCCCGATATCATGGCGCCCGGTACGAACATCCTCGCGGCGTATGCGGGCGACGCGGATGCCTTCGGCCTGATGAGTGGCACCTCAATGGCCAGCCCTCACGTCGCGGGTGCGGCAGCGCTGATCCGCGCGGTGCATCCTGATTGGACGCCGGCGGAAGTGCAATCCGCGTTGATGATGACCAGCTGGACGTCGAACCTGCTGAAGGAAGACGGCGCGACCCCGGCGGATCCCTTTGACGTGGGCGCGGGCCGGCTCGACCTCACCGGCGCAGCTCTGGCGGGCCTCGTGCTCGATGAGACCACGACCCATTATGAGAACGCCGATCCCGCCGCGGGCGGCGATCCCACCACCCTCAACCTCGCCAGCCTGGCGAACGCCAGTTGCCTCCAGCAATGCTCCTGGGAGCGCACTTTCCGCAACACCGCTGACGCAGCTGTTACCTGGGAGGTGACGTTTGAAGGCGACGTTACGCTGGCGGCGACTCCGGCGAGCTTCACCGTGGCCGTTGATGGAACCCAGACGGTGGAGTTCACGGCAGACGTGAGCGGCGAGACGGACGGCGAATGGCTCTTCGGGACGGTCATCCTGACCCCTGATGATGGCAGCCCCGTGCTCCATCTGCCGGTAGCAGTCGTGCCCACTGCGGGTGTGTTGCCCGACCTGGTCGAGGTCCACACGCGCCGCAATGCCGGCTCGCAGAGGATCGAGGGCCTGCAGGCCATCGAAATTCTCACCCTGACCGTCGAGTCCTTTGGGCTGGTGCCGGCCGACCTGTACGACTTCTCCCTCTCGCAGGATCCTACCAACGGGGATCCCTACGACGATCTGAGCCAGGTTTACTATGACCTCTTCACCGTCCCTGCTGGCGCCAAACGGTTCGTAGCCGAAATCACCGCTTCCGAAGCCCCCGACGTGGATCTCTTCGTGCTCTATGATATGGGTGGAGGATCATTCGCCGAAGTCTGCGCCAGCACCACATCTTCATGGAACGAGTACTGTAACCTCAACGATCCTGATGCCGGGACTTATCTCGTCATCGTGCAGAACTGGCAGGGATCGGCGGATCAGCCGGACGCTATCACGTTAGCCGTGGGCATCGTCACCGGCGCCGACGCGGGCAACATGGTCCT
>Ga0208825_1000708_pt1 | contig 29583 bp, 30 predicted proteins | sample AD_UKC113_MetaG_FD_184450 | JGI IMG/M metagenome (GOLD analysis project Ga0208825, IMG submission 184450) | Active sludge microbial communities of municipal wastewater-treating anaerobic digesters from Hong Kong - AD_UKC113_MetaG (SPAdes)... | ecosystem: Engineered > Bioreactor > Anaerobic >...
TGAGGATGACCGTGGCGTTGGCCACCTGCGGCAGGGACTGCCCGCTGGGATTGAACGGCACGTAGCGGTCGGGGCCGACCCACCACAGGGCCACCAGCCCGAACAGCAGCAGCGGCAGCAGTTTCAGCGTGGTCAATGCGACCTGCAGCCGGCCGGCCTCGCGCAGGCTGGCCACGTTCACCAGCGTGCACGTCCACAGCGCCGCCAGCGCGCACAGCGCCGCCCGCACGGGGGTGGCGGTCAGCGCGGGGAACAGCGCGCCCAGGCTGCCGGCGAAGGCCACCGCGATCGCCGCCATGCCGGACCAGATGGAGACCCAGTAGCTCCACGCGATGGCGAAGCCCGCGGTGTCGCCGAACGCGCGCCGCACGTAGGCATAGGGGCCGCCGGTGCACGGCCAGTGCACCGCCAGCCGCGCGAAGGTGGCCGCCAGCAGCAGTGCGCCGCCCAGCGCGATCGCCCAGCCCAGCAGGCTGGACGCACCGAAGGGCGCCAGCGCGGCCGGCAGCAGGAACACGCCGCTGCCGATCATGCTGCCGATCACCAGCGCGGTGGCCATCCACAGGCCCAGCGGGGCACGCGCAGGCGTCGTCGTGGTGGCCTCTGCCGCGGCGACCTCAGGCGCGGACATCGACGGCGCCCCCGGCCTGGCCCGTCGCGGCATCGGCGGCGTGCCCGCGGTAGGCCGCGCGCAGCAGTTCGTGGAAGTGGTGCACGCCGGTCTCGCGCAGCGGGTTCAGCCGGCCCGGCACGTAGCTGCCGGAGGCCATCCCGCGCTGCACGTCCTCGCAGATGCCGATGTCCTCGTGCTGCACTTCATCGCTGAAAGCAAGATCCGCATCGCGCTTGGCAGAGTCATCACTTTCGGCGTAATAACTGTCAAAGATCACCCGGCAATGATCCACCCCCAACGGCACCACGGTATTGGTTTGCAGGCGCCCTGGCAGGATATTGAGCATGGTGTTGGGCCACAGCCAGTAATACAGCGCATCGCCGTTGCCATACAGTGCGGCATCACTTTCGAGTGGGCTCCATTGCAGCGAATGCCATGCCGACAACTCGGTGCGATAGCTGCGGTAATCCAGCAACCGGTTCAGGCCGGGATGCACGTGCGGGACGTGGTAGCCCTCCAGATAATTGTCGATGTACACCTTCCAGTTGCAGGCGATGTCATAACTTGCACGATGGTGGTCGCCGTAGGCGTCCAGGCCTCTATCTGCGCCCAGCCGTGCGTCGATACCGGCAACGAAGGCATCGAAATCAGGTGCGTTTGCGGCATCGATCGCGGCAAACACCAAACCCTGCCAGACCTTCACCGCCAGCTGCGGCAGCTGCACATCGGCCACATCGAAGTCTTGCGCGCCCTTCATTTCCGGTGCCGAGCGCAATTGCCCCTCCAGGGTGTACGTCCACCCGTGATAACGGCAGCGCAGCGATTTCGCGGCCAGCCCATCGCACTGCGCAATCGGCCCGGCGCGATGCCGGCAGACGTTGTGCATGACCCGAATGACAGCATCGCTGCCGCGCACCGCAATGACCGGCAGGCCAGCGAGATTGGCGATGACGTGGTCGCCGGCGGCGCGCAATTGCGAGACATGCGCCACCCATTGCCAGGCACGGCCAAACAGCGCGCGCCGGTCGAGATCGGCCATCGCGGGTTCCACATAAAACCGTGCAGGTAAGGCGGTAGCCGTGGCGGCAGGCTGCGGAGCGAGGTCGGTTTGCATGTGGGCAGTATGGCGCTGGGATGCCCCAGAAAAACAGACCAGTCGGTACGGCCTATGTCGGGTTTTGCTGAATTTCAGGGATTTCCTGTGTTTTCACTGACTTCAGTGGCCTTGCCCGGAGTAGACGCTCGGGAAGTAGCATCGGGGCGAACTTGAACATCCTGCAGGGTAATTATTTTGCCGTCTGCTTGAATGAACGTGACGTGATAACTGCCGATCGGGACATGGCGCAGCTTGTACTTGCCATCACTTTTGATCGAAATCTCGCGCTTGAATCCATTGCTATCACCGCTGATTACGACAGTATCGCCTGGGTTGCCATCGCCTATGATGTTGCCAGAAGTGGCTTGCGTGAAAGCAGAGCCGGTGATTGCGAGAAGTAGCGAAAAAACAGTGAGCCTGCAGGGATTGGTCATGGTGTCTATATTCCTGATGTTCCTGTCAGGCTGGCATCCGATATGTGTGCCATGCAAGTGACTTTTGAGATGGCCACTCTGGAATTTGAGGGAATCAATTGCGGTCAGGGTTCGGCGTGCTGCCCGTGATCCAACCACACTGCAGTCCGGCGTTCTGCTGCTTCAGCCAAGTGTGCAGGGGGGCGAAGTATTCCAGCAGGGGTGCGGCATCCATGTGGTCGCTGCCGGTGAGTTCTTGCAGGGTTTGCTGCCACGGTTGGCTGTTGCCTTTGCGCAGCATGGCCCAGTATTTGTCGCCGGCGGCCTTGCTGCCGTAAAAACTGCATTCGGACAACCGGCCCTTGTAGCCGGACGCATCGCACAGCGCCTTGTAGAATTGGAATTGCAGGATATTGGCCAGAAAGTAGCGTGTGTAGGGTGTGTTGGCGGGAACGTGGTATTTCGCGCCGGCATCAAAATAGTCTTCGCCACGTGCTGTCACCGGGGCCACGCCTTGGTATTGGGCTTTCAGTGCCCACCATGCTTTGTTGTAATCGGCCGGCTTGATCGAGCCATCGAACACCCCCCAGCGCCAGCGGTCGATCATCAAGCCAAATGGCAAGAAAGCAACCTTGCTTAGCGCCATCCGCATCTGTGCGTTGATCTGTGATTGCGAATTTTGTGGTGCTTCTTGCAGCAGCCCCACCGAGGCCAAGTAGTGCGGCGTCATCGCCAGCACGATGGTGTCGCCGATGGCTTCGTGGAAGCCATCCTGCGCGCCATTTTGAAAGAGCGGCGGTAGTGGGTTGTAGGCCATGTCGTAATACAGGTGGCCCAGCTCGTGGTAGATGGTGGTGTAATCCTCTTCGCTGGGGGTGATGCACATCTTGGTGCGCAGATCGCCTTGCATATTCATGTCCCAGGCACTGGCGTGGCACATGACATCGCGATCCAGTGGCCGGATGAATTGTGACTTCTGCCAATAGCTGCCCGGCAATTTTGGAAAGCCCAGCGAGACATAAAAACTCTCGGCATCACGAGTCATCAATTTGGCGCTGGCCAGTTGCGCGGCGCGTTCAATGTTGAATGCACGCGCGGCGGCAGTGCCGATGGTGTCATCCTGCTTTCTGACCTGCGCGTAGAGCAATTCGGCTTGTGCACGCTGTTGCAGGGTGCCACTGATGTCCAAGTTGACGGCTGCCGGGTATGGGGCCAGCAGATCCCACAGGTTGCTCCAGTCTTGCTGCCATAAATTGCCCAGCAAATGTGCGGGTAACAGACCACCTGGCAGTTCGCCTTTGTCTTTGCCGTACTGTGCATCGAGCTTGCCGCGCGCATAGCAATGCAATTGTTCGTACAGCGGTTTGACTTGATTCCACAGACGATCACTTTGCTTGGCAAGCTCGGGCGGTGGCATGTCGTAACCGGCGCGCCACAGTTCGCCGGTATCGGCGTAGCCAAGTTGCCGGGCACCGATGTTTACCAGTGTGACAAAGCGGGTGTAGTCCTTGCGCATCGGGATGCTGATGCTATGCCAGCCGGTCCATGCTTGCAGCTGTGCATCGTAATCACGATTCTTGGCCAGTACGTCGCTGAGCTGGCCGATGTCGCGACAGGTTTTGTGGCGGCCCTCACTATTGCAAACACGGCCCGCGCCATACATGCCTTCCATGCGGCTGGCGATTTGGGTGAGCTCTTCCCGTTGCTTGGGGTCTTGCGGTGCCGGCATCGCTGTCCACAGCGTTAGCAGCTTGAGGGCGCGGGCGGTTTGCGGTGCCATCGGCTGGCCTTCAAATCGCTTTGCTTCGGCGAGCCACACAGTGAGGTGCGCCAGCCAGCGTTCATTGGCCTTGGCCGCAATCAGTTCACTATCCGAATTGATATCGGTATTGGAAAGCCACTGCGCTGAATTCAATTCCGGGTAGTGCTGGCGCACTTCTTGATTGACGCGGGCGATGAATTGATCGGCGGTTTCGCCGGTGCTTGCAGCGGGCGTGGGCGGTGGTGCCGGGGCCGGTGTGGGTGCTTTGCGTTGACATGCAGCAAGGCCACCCAGCACGGTGAGCATGGCAACGGCGAGCAGGGCGGGGCGTAACATCACGATGGCAACTCTGGGTGACGCGGGAGTTGCAAGGCTAGTAGGCCAAGGTGGGCGGCCGCAAGTCAGGCCGCAGGCAATACCAGCTGACGCTTGGCATCGGTCAGGCCATGCGTATGCAGCCACTGCCATGCGGTGTCGGCATCGTGCTCGGCATAGGCGCGGGCGCTACCCAAACGAAAGGTGTAACCCCAAACATCCATATCGGCCCAGATGCGTGTGCGGTCGATGCCCAGCGCTTCGCCTAGCAAGGCTTGCAGAACGCACACGGCATCTTCTTCCGGTATCGAATCGGTGGCGTCGGTGTGTACGGCGGCGCGTGTGTCGGGCGGCAGCACGATCAAATGACCGGCTTCATGCAGCAGCGAATGCACCGGCGTATCGCTGCGCGCATACACGGTGTTGCCGATGATGCCGGCCTCGCAATCGCCCCAGTAGCTGCCGGGGATGGGTTGGGCGTCTGCGATGTGTTCCAGCACCAAGCCGTAGCGCGCCAACAGTGCGGTCGGCGCGTTGAAGCCAATGTCTGACAGGATCAGTACACCGTGCTCGTCATTCCGGCGCAAGCCGGCATCAATTCGCACACCTGGTACCTGCGTATCCGGTTGTTCTGGCATGTCGTGATCGATAGCCGGATCCCGTCGTGGGTCGGGATGGCATGACAGGTTGAAGTCAGGCCGGCGTGGCCCCGCGTTCGGGCAGCGACACCGAAATATCCAGCACGTCGTGCTCGCCGTCTTTCACCACATCGACCTTGACCGCATCGGTATCCACGTTCACGTACTTGCGGATCACTTCCAGAATTTCGCGTCGCATCAGCGGCAGATAATCCGGCGCGCCGGCCGAGCTGCGCTCCTGCGCGATGATGATCTGCAAGCGATTCTTGGCCGTCTGCGCGGTGTTCTTCTTGGGCTTGAGGAAATCGAAAATGGACATGCGTCAGCCCCCGAATAACTTGCTGAAAAAGCCTTTCTTTTCCACCGTGGTGAAGCGCAGTGGGCGGCTTTCACCCAACAGGCGCGCCACCGCGTCCGCATACGCTTGGCCGGCGATGGATTCGGGGTCCATGATCACCGGCTCGCCTTTGTTGGAGGCATTGAGCACATCGCCAGATTCCGGGATCACGCCAATGGTTTTCAGGCCCAACACTTCTTCAACATCGGCAATCGAAAGCATTTCCCCGCTTTCCACCCGTTGCGGGTTGTAACGGGTCAGCAGCAAGTGTGCTGAGACCTCGCCGTCATTGCGTTCGGCGCGATGGGTTTTGGATGCCAGCAACCCCAGTACGCGGTCGGAGTCGCGCACACTGGAGACTTCCGGGTTCACCACCACGATGGCTTTATCGGCGAAATACATCGCCAGGAATGCGCCTTTTTCGATACCGGCCGGCGAGTCGCAGAGGATGAAATCAAAGCCTTCGGCGGCGAGGTCTTTCAGCACCTTTTCCACGCCATCTTTGCTTAATGCGTCCTTGTCGCGGGTTTGGCTGGCGGCCAACACAAAGAGGTTTTCAAACCGTTTGTCTTTGATCAGTGCTTGCTTGAGCGTGGCTTCGCCGTGGATGACATTGACGAAGTCGTACACCACGCGGCGTTCGCAGCCCATGATCAAGTCCAGGTTGCGCAGGCCGACGTCGAAGTCGATGACGCACACTTTTTTGCCGTGGCGGGCAAGGCCAGTGGCCAAGCTGGCGCTGGTCGTGGTCTTGCCCACGCCGCCCTTGCCGGATGTCACTACGATGATTTCGGCCAAGTTGGCTTCTCCGTGGTTGCGTTTGATGGGCTCAATCGAGCGCCGCGAGTTTCAGTTGTCCGTTGTCCAGCCAGACCTGCACGGGCTTGCCGCGCAATTCGGCCGGGATGTCTTCCAGCACTTTGTAATTGCCCGCCACTGCCACCAATTCTGCATAAAATTCGCGGCAGAAGATGCGGGCTTCGGTATTCCCCTGTGCGCCGGCCAAGGCGCGGCCACGCAGGGCACCATAAATGTGGATGCTGCCATCGGCAATGACCTCGGCGCCAGCCCCCACCGTGGACAATACGGTGAGGTCGCGTTGTTCGGCATAAACCTGCTGGCCGGAGCGCACCGGGTGGGTTTGCATCAAGCCTGGCGTCGCGTTGACGGCCGGTGCCGGGGCGGTAGATGGGGCGGGTGCCGGTGGTGCTGAGGTGGGTGAGGGCGCAGGGGCGGCAGCCGGCGACGTATCGTTGCGTTCGTACTGGGCACGGAACTTGGCCAGTAAGGGCAGGCCAAGTTGCTGCGCCAAGACTTCAGTTTCGCGCGTGCCATAAGCCAGCGCCACCGGCAGCACACCGGCCTCTTGCAGCCCGGCAACCAAGGCGCGAGCTGCGTCCACGGGGGGGGTATGGCTTAGTCCGCCGAAATCCAAAATGACGGCGGCCCGCGCAAACAAGTGGGGTGCGCGCTGTACGCGGTCGCGCATTTCGGCCACCAGTTGCGTGACATCCAGATTGCGAATGCGCAGATTGGCGATGCCCACTTGGCCGAATTTCAATTCACCTGCTTGCGCGTAATCGGTGTGTGCACTCATGCGTCGGTACCGGTGGAGCGCATGTGGGTGGCCGGCGTGCGTGGGCGTTGTAGCCATGCGACATCGGGCAGTGCGGTGCCGTAGGTGTCGCGCACCCAAGGGTAACTGCACAGGGTTTTCATCAACATTGCCGCGCGTAAGTCATGCTGCGGGATGACGTGCTGGCCAATTTCACGAAAACCAAAACTGCCGTGAAACAGCAAAGCGTGGTCGGCACCGTGTTCCAAAAAGACTTCACAGGCCAGTTGTGGGTAGCGTAGTTCGGCATAACTTTGCACGTCGGCATACAGTGCGCGCCCCACACCGCCGCCACGCCGCCGGCTGGCCACGGCCACACGGTCGATATAGAAAAAATCGGGGTAGCGCTCGCCAAACCACGCAAAATTGCGGCTGTCGTGTTGTGTGTGCGAGCCAAAGCCAATTAAAAAGCCGGCCAGCGCGCCATCACGCTCGGCCACGCGAAAATATTCGGCGCGGTCGTACAGCTGCCGCAGCCTGGCCGAATCCAAGGGGAGGATCGCAGGGCCGGCCGCATTGTTGAGGGCCAAGACAGAATCCAGCTCGTGCTCGCGCACGTCGCGGATGGCGATCGACATTCTTGAAGCTCCAATGCGTGTTTCATGACACCCGCAGCGCGGGGGAATGAGGGATTATCGCATGGCACCCGGGTGTGCGGTGCATGACCTTCGGAGCAGGCCGAACCCACCCGGTAAGCGGTATAAGACGGCGATGCTTGTAAGAATCTCTCATACGCGCTTACTTCGCTACGCCGGCCTATTCACCTGGGCGATGGTGGGCCTGCCTTTGGTGTATTCGTGGCTAGGGGCCGATCCAAACAACGGTGGCGAGGAACTGGCCCTGCGCCCAATGCCTTGGCAAGGCTGGTTGGCCTATCTGGCGTTTGGTGGCGGTTATGCGTGGTTGACCCGCGACTTTGGACGCCGTGGCCGCAGTCCTTTCGATTTTGTCCTGCTGGTGGTGCTGACCTTGGCGGCGATCGGGGTGAGCTATTTCCACGGCTCTGGGTTGGGCAGCGTGCTGTTGATGGTGGCGGCATGCGTGCTGCCGTGGCTGCTGACCTTGCGATTTGGGGTGGCGTGGCTGCTGGCAAGCCAATTGGCGGTGGTGCCGGTGTTCGTGCGCTGGCTGGGGTTCCCCTTGCTGGAAGCTTTGATGCAATCGGTCTTGTATGCCGGGTTATCGGGGTTCGTGTTCGTGGTCAGCCTTGTTGCGTCGCAGCAGACGCAGGCGCGTGAAGAGCAGCGCCGGCTCAATGCCGAACTGCGCGCCACTCGCGCCTTGCTGGCAGATAGCGCCCGGGTCAATGAGCGCACCCGGATCTCCCGCGAACTGCACGATCTGCTGGGACACCACCTGACCGCGCTCAGCTTGAATCTGGAAGTTGCCGGGCATTTGTCGGAAGGCCGCGCCAAAGAGCATGTGCAGCAGGCGCATACCTTGGCCCGCCTGTTATTGACCGATGTGCGTGAAGCCGTCAGCCAGTTGCGCGAAGGCGGCGCTATCGATCTTGCCTCAGCATTGCGCCTGTTGGCCGATAATGTGCCCAAGCTCGAAATTTTCATCGACATCGACGAGCCATTGACGGTGGATGACGCCGAATGCGCGCATGTCTTGCTGCGCTGTGCGCAAGAGGCCATCACCAATGCGGTGCGTCATGCCGGGGCCAAGGGATTATGGCTCAATGCCCGTCGCGAAGGCAGCCATGTGATCTTGCAAGTGCGCGATGATGGCCGTGGCAGCGACCACGTGACCGCCGGTAACGGGTTGCGCGGCCTAGGCGAGCGCTTGCGTCAGCACGGTGGCCGGCTCGACATTGCCAGTCAGCGCGGGCATGGGTTCCAACTCACGATTACTTTACCGGTGGCCCCCAATGCCGCCACCCGATTACCTCAGGGAGTTGCCGCATGATTCGTGTCTTTCTGGTCGATGACCAGACCTTGGTGCGCCAAGGTATTCGCTCGTTGTTGGCGCTGGCTGATGGTATTGAAGTCGTGGCCGAGGCAATCGATGGCCGCCAAGCGATCGAGTTGATTCCGCAAGTCAAACCCGACGTGGTACTGATGGATATGCGGATGCCCATGATGTCGGGTCTGGAAGCCTTGCAGGCACTGGGTCGCGCCGGTAGTTTGCCGCCCACCATCATTCTGACAACCTTCGACGATGATGCCCTAGTGTTGGCGGGCATCAAGGCCGGTGCCAAGGGCTATATGCTCAAAGATGTGTCGCTGGAGCAGCTGGTGGACGCCATTCAGACCGTCGCATCGGGGGGCTCGTTGGTGCAGCCGGCAGTGACCCAGCGGCTGCTGTCGGGGCTGGAGCACATGCGCAATGAATTTGTCAGTCTGGATCGCCCGGACCCATTGACTGACCGCGAAACCGAGATCCTGCGGCTGATGGCGTCGGGGTTTTCCAACAAAGAAATCGCCAATTCACTGGGTGTGGCCGAGGGCACCATCAAGAATCACGTGTCCAATATCCTGTCGAAATTGGGGGTGCGCGACCGTACCCGGGCGGTGCTGAAGGCCTTCGAATTGCAGTTGGTCTAAGATCGAAGCGCAATTTGGTGCGGAATATCGCGGTTTTGGGTGGATATCCCCTCGCGGAGCTGGGGGGCAGTTTGCTAGGATGGCGGGTCAGTGCGGCATGAGGCCGCAGACGGCCTTTTCCGGAGATTCCTGAATGACTCGTTTGCTCGAGATCCTGATTTCCCTCGCGATCGTGTTCGCACTGTTCTTGATCGTGGGCGTGATGCTGCCTTCCTCGCGCCACTTGGTCGAGAAAGTCGAAACCAACCGCAAGCTCACCATCGTGTTCGACACGTTGAACAGCTTCCGTCGCTTCAAGGACTGGAACCCGCTGGTGCTGCGCGACCCGCGCATGCAGCTGTCGTTGTCCGGCCCGGTGGAAGGCGTGGGTGCCAAGCTTGACTACACCTCACAAGAGGAGCGTCTGGGCAGTGGTTCTTACGAAATCGTTGAAAGCGTGCCCAAGCAAAAGATCGCCATCAACATCAACAATATCGAGCGCGGTGAAAACAAGCGCACCTCGTTTGGCTTCAAGCCGACCGGTCGCAACAACCGCAACGTCGAAATCACCCAAACCTACGACGTGGACTACGGCTGGAACCTGCTGGGCCGTTATGCCGGCCTGTATGTGACCCGCCACGTGGGTGACGACATGAAGATGGGCTTGGCGCGCTTGGTGGGCGTGCTGACCGCAGTACCCAATATCGATTACGCCGCACCCGGCAGCAAGATGGGCACGCCGAAGGTGGTCGATCGCCCGGCTGAAGCCATGCTGGTAGTGAGTGCCGGCCAGGTGGATCGCGGCAATGCACAAATCCAAGCGTCGATCACTTCCAACGCAGAATGGATCAAGCGCACATTGGAAGCCAACGGTCTGGATGCGGTTGGCCCATTGCGCATCATCACCACCGACATGGGGCGCGAGAAATACACCTTCGACGTTGCCCAAGTGGTGACCAAGAAAGGTGGCGGCGCACCTGCCAATGTTGCCGTGCAAGGTCCGGTGAAGTTTGTGCAGGCACCGGCCGGCAAGGCCGCGGTCGCGTCGTACAGTGGCTATATGGCGGAATTGGAAAATACCCGGAATGCCCTGCGTGCATGGGCCGCGACGCACGGCTACGAAATCAAAGATCGCGCCTACGAAGACTACAAGTCGGGGGTTGCCAATGCATTCACCGAGAATGGCCAGTTTGATGTCTATTGGCCGGTGAAATAAGACTTCGTTATCTTGTTGCTCCCGCAAACGCCGCGCTTAGTCGCGGCGTTTGTCTTTGTGGGGCATGAACTTTGTGGGTATGAGAGGCACAATAGACCGATGCATACCATCCGCACCCCCCACTTTGTCCTGTACCGTCGTTACCTTGCCGCCATTGGAAGTTTGTTGGCGGGGGTGTCGGTGGCGATGTGCGCCTATGCCTTTCATGCCGCTACTCCGGAGGCCAGTCCGCGGTTGTTGCAAGCGGCGGTGTTCGCCTTCCTGCACGGGTTTGCACTGACTGCATTGGCACCACTGGCGCAACGACCAACGGCATTGCTGGCCATGAGTATGCTGCTATTGGGTGTGCTGCTGTTTTGCGGCAGTTTGATCGCAGCGGCTTTGCTGGGGCTGACGCCGGCGTTGGCACCGTTGGGTGGTGGGCTGGTGATCAGCGGTTGGTTGCTGCATGCCTATGATCGGTTGCGGGGTTGAGTGATGCCGCACTACACACGTGGGTTTGATACCGATGTCGCGTTTGCGCACCTATGCAAACGCGACCGCAAGCTGGGCGCGTGGCTGCGCAAGTTGGAGGTGATCCCGGCGGATCCACGCTGGCGCAAACCGTTTGATCCCGTGGACGCCTTGGCACGCGCAATTCTGTATCAGCAGCTCAGCGGGAAAGCGGCGGCCACCATTGTGGGTCGGGTGGAAACGGCGATTGCCAGCGACCGTTTTCATTGCGACACATTGGCACGGATTGACGATGCCACCTTGCGCGGCTGCGGTGTCTCCGGCAACAAAATGTTGGCATTGCGTGATCTTGCCCGGCGCGAAGAAGCCGGTGAAATCCCCACGTTGCGGCAAATGGGGCGCATGGACGATGACGCCATCGTGGCCGCATTGGTGCCAATCCGTGGCATTGGCCGTTGGACGGTGGAAATGATGTTGATGTTCCGCCTTGGCCGCCCCGATGTGCTGCCCATCGACGACCTCGGTGTCCGCAAGGGCGCGCAGGTGGTGGACAAGCTTGCGGCGATGCCCACGCCAAAAGAACTGGCCGTGCGCGGTGAATGCTGGGGTCCATACCGTAGCTATGCCAGCGTTTATCTGTGGCGAATTGCCGATGCCGCCAGTGCAGCCAAAGCCCCCATCAAAGCACCCACCAAACGCTCGCAGGACTGACTACTCACGCATCGCAGCGCCAGCCGCTTGCAACAACTGACGCAATGCGTGCCGGTGGCAATGCGCTTCGTTTTCGCAATAACAGCCCACGCTGAAGTGGGTACTGTGCGATAACGCCGCCAATAGCGCGATGGCGTGCACGGCATCTGGGGCTTTCATTTCGCTGCGGTAATGCCTGAAAAAATTGGCCCAGTCTTGGTCTGTTTTGGCAGCATGTGCAATGTCCATGACCGCTTGACTGGGGGCAACCGTGGGCAGCCATGTATCGTAAAAATCGCGTTTGGAAAATTCGGCCTTGGGAACCCCGCGCGGTGGGCGGCGCACGGTGCCAATACGCAAGCCTTCATCCGCTGCGCGCGGTGTCCCCAAACGAACTACACGAATCGCCATGACGTTGTCCTCGCGCTAGAAGTCTTCCCTGCAAGCATCCTGCGATTACCGCGGCAGTGCAACGTGCTGCGGTGGCATGTGGGATGTTCAAAAGTCGTTGTTCAGCCGCGAGTGAAACTTACTTGGATATCTACCGGCACACTGCGGCACCGATCAATCAAAAGGAATTGCAGGATGCGACTTGCCATACTGGCCGCGACATTGATTTCAGCACTGGTGAGTCCTTCCTTACGCGCACAACAAGCGCCGGCAATCGCCGCAACCCCCAAGCAAGCCACCGGCGACATTCGCACCGAAGCCACGGTGGTGGTGGAAGGCGAACAACCCGGCCCCGGTCTGTGGCTGGTGCGCAGCCCCGATGGCCAGCATGAGTTGTACATCTTGGGTCTGCTCAGCCCATTGCCGGACAAGATGCAGTGGCAGTCGGCGCAGGTCAGCCGGGTGCTGGCCAATGCGCAGGAAGTGATCCGCACGCCATCGGTGGATTTCAAAGTGGATGTGGGCTGGTTCAAGGGGTTGATGTTGTTGCCCAAGATGCTGGGGGCGCGCAACAACCCCGATGACAAACGCTTGCAAGAAGTGGTGTCGCCCGCGTCGTATGCGCGTTGGCAGGCGCTGAAGGCGCGCTATATCGGCAGCGATGGCAGTGTCGAAAAATGGCGTCCACTGTTTGCTGCGCAAGAGTTGTATGGCAAGGCGATGAAAAAGAGTGGGCTGGATGGCAGCAAGATTATTTCACCCATCGTGGATCAAGCCATCGCGGCGCATCACCCCACGGTGACGGTGGTGAAAGAGTCGATCGTGGTCACTGATCCCAAGCCATTATTGAAAGAGTGGTCGAAAACATCATTGGATGATCTGGCTTGCTTTGACAACACCATGACCCAATTGGAAACCGACATCGACGCGATGCGCGCGCGCGCCAATGCGTGGGCCACCGGCGATATCGCCGGCTTGCGCGCACTGCCGCCGGCTTACCAATGGGAGGCATGCAGTAATGCGATCACCGAGGCCGGAATTGGCAAGCGCTTGGGGTTTGGCGATGCCAACAAGAAAGTGGAGGCCAAATGGATGGCTGCTGCTGAAGCCGCATTGGGGAAAAATACGGTGACGTTCGCGATGTTGCCGCTGGGCAAAATGTTGGCCGCCAACGGTTATTTGGCCAAATTGCAGGCCAAGGGCTACACGGTGATTGCGCCGGACGCGGAGTGATGTGCGGCGCGGTGCTGGCGATGCGTGATTAGCGTGTCGCCGTCATCGGTGCGGCGGTGCTGGGGGCGCCCAGCGCCGGCCAGCGTTTGAGCAGCGCGGTGCGAATCCCGGCCGCATCCAGCCCGGCTTCGGCCAACAGGTCTTCACGGCTGGCGTGATGTTGGAAGGCATCGGGCAGGCCCAAGTGCAGGATCGGCATCACGCTGCCTTCCGCTGCCAGCAACTCGGCCACCCCAGCACCGGCACCGCCGGCGACCACGTTGTCTTCCAGGGTGATGAAGCCTTCGTGGGTGTTTGCAAGCTCAAGAATCAATGCGCGATCCAGTGGCTTGATGAAGCGCATATTGACCACGGTCAGGCCAAGCGCTTCGCCCACCTGTTCCGCCGCCGGCACGATGGCACCAAAGGCCAGCAGTGCGATGCGCGTGCCTTGCCGGCGCAGTTGCGCCTTGCCGATGGGGAGGGTGTCCAGTGTGGCTTGCACGGGCACGCCGGGGCCGCTGCCACGCGGGTAGCGCACCGCAGCCGGGCCTTGGTAGTGAAAGCCGGTAGAGAGCAATTGCCGGCATTCGTTCTCGTCGGCCGGGGCCATCACCACCATGTTGGGCACGCAGCGCAAAAAACTCAGGTCCAGATTACCGGCATGGGTGGCACCGTCCGGACCCACCACACCGCCACGATCAATGGCGAACAGCACATCCAAGTTTTGGATGGCGACATCGTGCACCAGTTGGTCATAGCCGCGTTGCAGGAACGAGGAATAGATTGCCACCACCGGCTTGGCCCCTTCGCAGGCCATGCCGGCAGCGAGGGTGATGGCGTGTTGTTCGGCGATGGCGACATCGAAATAACGCTGCGGATACTCTTGGCTGAAGCGCACCAGCCCGGAGCCTTCACGCATCGCTGGGGTGATGCCCAGTAGTGTTTCGTCGGCGGCGGCCATGTCGCACAGCCAATCGCCAAACACATCGGTATAGGTGGGCTTTTTCGCACCGGCCTTGCCGATCACGCCCACCGATGGGTCAAACGGGGCCACCGCGTGATAGCCGATCTGGTCGTCTTCGGCCAACTCGTAGCCTTTGCCCTTGGTGGTGATGATGTGCAGCAGTTGCGGGCCTTTCAGGCCTTTGAGAGTCTTGAGTGTGGCCAGGAGTGCATCCACGTCGTGGCCGTCGATGGGGCCGGTGTAGTGAAAGCCCATTTGCTCGAACAGCGTGGACGGCACGAACATGCCTTTCCAGTGTTCTTCCCAGCGTTTGACAAAGCGCGCCGGTGGGTTGCGTTTGTCGCCCAGTAATTTTTTGCCGCCCTCACGGATAGCATTGAGAGTGCGGTTGCCGGACATGCGGCCGAGCATCTTGGTCAGCCCGCCCACCGCCTCGCTGATCGACATGCGGTTGTCGTTGAGGATGACCAGCAGGTTGGGGTCGGGCTCCATGCCGCCGGCGTGGCCCAGCGCCTCCCATGCCATGCCGGCGGTCATCGCGCCATCGCCAATCACGGCCACCACTTTGCGCTCGCTACCGGCGCGGGCACTGGCAATGGCCATGCCCAGTGCGGCCGAGATCGAGGTGGAAGAATGGCCAACGCCAAAGACGTCGTAAGGGGATTCTTCGCGCTTGGGGAATGGCGCAACGCCGTCTTTTTGCTTGACGGTGTGGATGGCATCGCGGCGGCCGGTCAGGATTTTGTGTGGGTAGCACTGGTGGCCAACATCCCACACCAAGCGGTCTGCTGGAGTATCAAACAAATAATGCAGCACCGTGGTCAGCTCGACCACGCCCAAGCCCGCACCAAAATGCCCGCCGGATTTGCCAACGGATTCAATCAGATAGCCGCGCAACTCGTCGGCCACCGCGCGCAGATCGGTTTCATCAAGCTGGCGTAAATCAGCGGGGCTATTGATGTTGGACAGGTGGGGGTAGCGGGTAGCGTCAATCATGCGTCGTATTGTCGCGCCGTCGGGCGGGACGGGCAATGCGGCAGCGGATGTTGCCGCCCCACCCAAGGCGAGGGGTAGCCGCCTTGGATGGGCATCAAGGGACGAGGATTAGCCGCAACTGCCGCAGCAGGTGGTGCCTTCGGCGTGTTCCGGGGCCAAGGTGGCCGGGTAACCGGCGGCGCGCAGGGCGTCGCTGATCGTATTTTCGTTCAGCTCACTTTCAACCAACAAGCGGCCACGGGCCAGATTCGCGGTGATTTTGGCCTGCGGATCCGCCGCATGGACGGCGAAGGCAATCGAGCGGGCGGTGGTTTCATCCACCAGGCCGAGGACATCGAACAACATAGACACTCCAAGGGTCGTGCACGTCAGCGTGCGGGTGGCTTATGGTCGGCGCACCGGCAAGGGCGTGCATTGATCGAAGTCAGCTGCTCGCGTGGCTGTAGCGGGGTCAGGCGGAAGGCGGGGGTGTTGCCGAGGTGTGAGTACCCGTCTGTGAGGGCGGCGAAAACGGGATCGAGTCCGGTGCGACCGCGCCGCCACTGATGATGAAGCTCATCGCCTGATCCACGTTCCAGTCGGTGGGGGTGATTTTTTCCATCGGCACAATTTCTAAATAGCCCGAGGTGGGGTTGGGCGTGGTGGGCACATACACCGCAGCCAATTCGCGACCGGTGCCTTGTTCGCGCATCACCCGGGTGACAAAACCCAAGGTCTTCATTTCATTGTGGGGGAAGTCGATCAACACCACCCGCTGGGTACCATCGGGCTTGGTTTGCAAAATATCCAGCAATTTGCGCGCGCTGCCGTAAATGGTATTGGCCAGTGGAATGTGTCCGATCAAAGCTTCAAACCAACCCAATAGACGTTGGCCGATGACGCGGCGGGTCAGCCAGCCGGCCAGCAGAATCACCAAGACGGTGGCAACCAGGGCCAATGCGTTTTGTACCCACGGCTCAATCAGCCAACCAAAGGTAAGGGGGTTGCCCTCGGCAATTCCGCGCAGGCTGGGCTCGACCAAGGGCTTGCTGAGATCGCCCAGCAGCACGAAGACGAATTTCACCACCACCCACGTCAACCACAGCGGCAATAGGGTGAGCAGGCCGGTCAGGAACAGGCGTTGCAGGCGTTGGCCAAGCGTAAGGGAGGCAGACATCGGCGTAGTTTACGGGGAACTATGAGGCAGCGGTCAGTCCAATTTGGCCAAACGCAGGCCGACATTGTCATAACCGCGCCCTGCATCTAACGGTTGTGGCTTGCCGCTGCTCATGCGTTGGCTGCACGCCGTGTCGGCGCACAGGCTCAGCCAGCCTGCCACCGGTGTGGTGGGTTGTTCGCGCAGTTCACCTGCACTGGGCAGACGGTAGCGGTGGCCATCTTGCGCATGCAGCCACGCGGCATAGGCTTGGGCATCAGCGGCGGATACACAAACCACCGGCTTGCGGTCGTTGCCGGTGTTGTTCCAACGCAGACTGCGGCCAAGGAAGCCCTTGCCACAGTCGGCGGCGGCGCGATTGGTGGCACTGGCAAAGCGGGCGTAATCGGCACGACTGACACTGACGATGGTGACCGGTGCGGCGGTTGGTGCGGGTGCTGATGCCGGTGCTGCCGTTGCCAGTTTGGCGGTGCCACTTGTACCGGTTTGCGCGGCGGAAATACGCGCTTGCAAGCTGCGTTTGTGGGTGCTGTCCAACCCCAGCCACGCGGTTTGATCCAGCAGGATTTGCGCAGTTTTGCGGGTGTCCGGCTTGGCCAGTTGCAAGGTCAGGCGTTCATCCAGCGCTTTGTCCAACCGTGCATGGAGCAGGCTGATCGCGGTGCCGGTGCCGCCACGGCGGGTATCCAAAATTTGCGCACGTTGGAACGCCAGCTTGGCCGTTGTGGTATCGCCATTGTGAAGCGCGCGGTCGGCTAAATCGGCCAGGCCATCAAACAGCAAGGCCGTCAAGCGCAGGGTTTCAGGGTGCGTGGGATTGGCGCGCCAAGCGGCTTCGATGCTGTCCCAAGCATTGCCGTTGGCCGGCTCCAGCAGTTGCCCGGTGCGCAATTGCTCTTTGGCATTGGCCAGATAGGCGTCGATCCCGGGGTCGTTGTGTTCCGGCGTGGTTGCTGATGTGGCAGCGGCATTGGCTGGCGCTGCCGGGCCAGCAAGGGGGGTCGATGCTGCGATTGTTAGTGCAGAGGCGCGAGTTGGCACGGCCCCGGGCGGCGTGTGGCTGGGTGTGCGTGCAACATATGCCAGTGCTAAACCTGCGATGCCAACAATGGTGGCAATGGCGGCGATCCAGCGGCCGCGTCCGGTGCGGGTGACGGGGTTGTCGGCAGTGTGGGGGGCAGCCGGGGCGGGGACTTCCACCGCAGTGAGTGTCTTGCCCGATTGGCGTTCCAGTTGCTCCAGCGCGGTCAGCATGTCCTGCGCACTGGCGAAGCGGTCGCCGGGCTGTTTGGCCATCGCTTTGTCGATGAAGGGCTGCCAATGTTTCAATACCGCCGGCAGGCGCGGGATGGGTTCTTGCACATGCCGAATCGCCATCGACAGCGCATCCCCGGCGTTGTACGGCAGCCGGCCCATCAACATTTCCCAAGTCAGCACACCCATGCTGTAAATATCTGCGCGACGGTCCACATCCTGCCCGCGCGCTTGCTCGGGCGGCATGTAAGCGGTGCTGCCCACCGCCAGCCCGGCGTTGGTCAGGCGTGGGTTGCTGCCGCGCCGCAGGGCAATGCCAAAGTCGGTCAGCAGCGGACGATCGGCATCATCAAACAATACGTTCTCGGCTTTCACGTCACGATGCACCACCCCGCGCACATGCGCGTAGTCCAACGCCTGTAACAACTGGCGCAGGATGCCAAGCACCTTGGGTTGATCGCCTGTCAGTTTGCGCTGTGCCAAATGGCCATGCGACAAGTAGGGCATCGAATAAAACAGCAGGCCCTCGGGGGTGTGGCCAACTTCGTGGATACGCACGATGCCGGGGTGTTCCAAGCGTGCAATCGTGCGGGTTTCGTTTTCAAAGCGGGCGCGATTGACGCCATCGGTCAGCGCATCGGCCAGCATGACCTTCAATGCCACTTTGCGATCCAGCGAAAGTTGCTCGGCCAAATACACCGTGGACATGCCACCTTGGCCAATCACCCGCAACAATTTGTAGCCGTCGATGCGTGGGTAGGTTTGATCCGTCACTGCGCGCTTGCTCCACCAAGCCCCCCCGAGCCCGAACGGAGCATACGACGGACACCGCGCACAGGGGAATGCCCACAGCTATAACGGTGTGAAGCAGCGCCCAAATACTTGACTATTTGCGGTGGGCCGATTCAAAGATGCGGCGACTTGTTTGGAGAAAGTTCGTCAGCAGCCGCAAGCGGTGGCAGCAGCATTGCAGGCGCGGACGGGTGTGCTGGCACGGGTGGGCGAGTTATCGGCTGCCGTTGCCGCGCGCGCTGCGCACGCAATGACGCCATGAGGCGGTTGCGTGCTTACACCAGCAGCAAGGCCGACATCTGCCGGCGCACGCGGCTGACCAGATCTGCGTCGTCCAGAATCCGGAAGGCATCGATCAGGGATTTGCGCGCCAGTCCATCGGCATAGGTTTTGTCGCGCTTGAGCATGTCGATGAATTGCGCCAGCCCGGCTTCGGCATCGCCACCCACCAATTGACGCACACCCAGCAAGTGACGGGCACGCAGGTCGTTGGGGTCATGCGCAATTGCGGCTTCCAGCACGTCGGCGGGTGGCGCGTCTTGCAGCAGGGCGGCAAAGCCGAGCTTGGCGCGGGCCTTGATGGCGCGGTCATCGGTGGCGAGGTTGGCTGGCAGCTTGTCCAGCAAGCCCTCGGCTTCCACCGCTGCACCGGTTTGCAGCAGCGCCAGTGCCAGATCGAGCTGGTGTTCGGCGTGGTTGGGCTCGGCTTCGACCAACTTGCGCAGACGCAGCACTTCGGCGTGCGGGTCGAGCGGGGCGGCGGGGACTTCGGCCATGGCGTCATCGACAGGCGCCGCCGGTTGGATGCCTACTTGCGCCAGCATCTCGCGCAATTGGCCCTCCGGCAGTGCGCCGGGGATTGCGCCCAGCACCTGGCCGTCCTTGACTACCGCGATGGTGGGCACCGAGCGAATCTGGAACGCGGCAGCCAGCTCCTGCTCCTTGTCCACATCCACCTTGGCCAACACGAAGGCGCCGTGGTACTCGGCGGCCAGTTTTTCCAACACCGGGCCCAAGGTCTTGCACGGCGCGCACCACGTCGCCCAGAAATCCACCAGCACGGGGGTTTCCAGCGATTTGCGGATCACCGTGTCTTCAAAGGTGGCGGCGGTGGCGTCGAATACGTGCGGATTGTTGGCGTCGGTCATGGTGTTGATGGTCTTGGCGGCGTTGGGAAGAGGATGACGCTGAGATGGCGACACCGCAGCAGGTTAACAAGTGATGTAAAAAATAGTTGACATCATGGGACTGGAGTGTAAATTACACATTACATTTAGTCTATTGGAGCTTACATCAATGCTTGGGTTGTCTCCGCGTCACCAATTGCTAGTCTGGCTGGTGTTGGCCGGGGTCGGCTTGGCGCTATTTTTCAGCGGTGACTACCGCGATCTCCCGTTTCCGGTTGGCTGGTTGGGCGCCTGCCTGTTCGTGGCAGCGGTGTGGTTTTCGGTGGCCAAACTGCATGCGCTGCCGCGTAGCGAAGATGAGGCGCAGATTGCGCCGGGGGAGTGGCAGGCATGGATTGGCGTGGTGTTTGTCGGTGCGGTGATTGTGGCTTGTGTCATGCGCACCGATGCCTTCCTGCCGCAGGTGCCGATTGGCCATAATCCCGAGGCCAGAGTGGCAGGCAAGCACATCGGCACCTTGTTCGTGGCGTGGCTGGTCTTGTTGCATGTGATGAAAAAGCGCTGGGCCGGCAGCGTGCTGGCCGATGAGCGCGACGCGCACATCGCCCTGATCGCCGGCCACTGGGCGCGTTGCATCACGGCGCTAGGCATCATTGCCATTGCGGTGACATTGGGCTTTTCCGACACCGAGCGCTTGCTGCAATTCAGCTATCCCTTTATTGCGCAAGCGCTGATGTCGGTGCTGCTGGCGGGGCTGTGGTGCGAGCAACTGGCAGCAGCGTTGCTGTATTGGCGTGATCGCCGTGGAGTACAGGCATGAAGCTCTGGATGCAGGGGAAGGATGAGCGTGACCCCCGGGCGTTTGGTGAGCGTTTTGCGTGGCGGATGGTCATGCTGTTCTCGGGAATGGCGGTGTATATGACGTTCGGCTCGATTATCGGCGGCCGGCCGATCGCCATCCTGGCGACGCTGATCGCCTTGGCTTTGTCATATGGCTTCCGTTTGCGTGCCGCCGGCGATGAGCAGCGCCGCGGCGAGACGATGGAAGACGAGCGCGATGCCTGGATCTTGGCGCATTCCGACCGAGGGTTCCGGATCGCGGCCTCGTGCTGGTATGGCGTGTTGACGTTGGCGCTGTGCTTCGACACCTCCCGCGCTGCGCTGCAGGCGAACGATTGCGCACTCCCAGGCATGGTTCTGCTGGGCCTGATCGTTGCCAACATCGTGGGACAGCTGACAGTGGCGGTGCTGTATCGCCGTGACAGGCAATGACGGGTACCCGGATTGCCAATCAGATTCGCCGCCTGCGCTTCGAGCACGGCGAATTGACCCAGCAGGCGCTGGCCGATGCCTGTGGCGTCACCCGGCAAACCATCATTGCGCTGGAAGCGGGGCGCTATGCGCCGTCGTTGGAGTTGGGCTTTCGTATCGCTGATGCGCTGCGTGTGCGGATCGAGGATGTATTTCAATGGCAGGGTGGGCGATGAGCAGGCATGTGGTTGTGCGGGCTGCCGTGGCGATGGTGCTGTTCTTTTTGGCGCTACTGCTGGCCAATAGGGGCCTGCCCGAATACTCGCATCTACTGCATCCGGTGGCCTTGCGCGGGGCCACTGGCTTGCCGGGGGCGCTGTGGTTCAACCTGGGCGCATTTGTGTTGCCAGGGCTGTTGCTGGTATGGGTGGGGCAGTCATTGCGGGATGCATGGGTGGATGCAGGCTGGCTGGCACGGATTGGCTGCGTGCTGGCGCAGTTATCGGCATTGGCGTTTGCACTGCAAGGCGTGTTGCCGCTGGATCAGCGCGGGTTGGATGCCACCGCCAGCCGTCTGCATGTGTTGTTGTGGATGCTGTGGTGGATCGCGTTTGTGCCCGGCGTGCTGCTGTTGGCGCTAGGCCTACGGCAGCGGCGTGGTGTGGCCCTGTTGAGTGTGCTGGCGGCGGTGCTGGTGCCGTTGATCGCGGTGTTGGCGCCCATTGGGCTGTGGGTGGGTCTAGCCCAGCGGCTGGCGTTTGCGCTGTGGTTTGGCTGGTGGTTGCTGGCTGCGCGTGCGGCTATTTGTACTTCAGCTTCAAGCCCAAAATCGTTGCCGCCAGCAAAAACGTGATCGCGTTGGAGGCGATCATCGGCCATGAATGCAGGAAAATGCCGTAGCCAAACCAGCAGGCAATCCCAAATGTGAACACCACATACATCCACAACGAGATCCCCGAGGTGTCCCGCGTGCGGATGGTCTTGATGGCCTGCGGCACAAACGACAGTGTGGTGCAGGTGGCCGCCAGATAGCCAAACCATTCCAGCGTCATGCGGCCGCCATGACGGGCAAATAGCGGGTGGGCAGGGTGTGGCGCGGCATTGGTAATCCTCATCTGGACGTGGTCGCAGTGTGCCATGCGGGCGGTATCTGTTGCGCTGCGGTAAGCTTTCCAGCCCGATCCTTTGTGTGTTGCGCCGTGTCCGAGCCCGTTTCCTACGATCCCAGTGCTGTTGAATCTTCCGCCCAGGCGTTTTGGGCCACCACCCGCGCGTTCGAGGTGACCGAAGACAGCAGTAAGCCCAAGTACTACTGCTTGTCGATGCTGCCGTACCCGTCGGGTGCGCTGCACGTGGGGCATGTGCGCAATTACACGATTGGTGATGTGATCAGCCGGCACAAGCGCATGACCGGCTTCAATGTGTTGCAGCCGATGGGCTGGGACGCCTTTGGCCTGCCGGCCGAAAACGCTGCGATCAAAAACAAGACCGCGCCGGCCAAGTGGACCTACGCCAATATCGAGCACATGCGCACGCAGTTGCGCGCGCTGGGCTATGCGATTGACTGGAGCCGCGAGTTTGCCACCTGCAAGCCCGACTACTACCAGCACGAGCAGCGCATGTTCGTACGCTTGCTGAAAAAAGGCATCGCGTATCGCAAAAACAGCGTGGTCAACTGGGACCCGGTCGATCAAACCGTGCTGGCCAACGAGCAAGTGATCGACGGCCGTGGCTGGCGCACCGGCGCACTGGTGGAAAAACGCGAGATCCCGCAGTGGTTTTTGCGCATCACCGATTACGCGCAAGCATTGCTGGATGAATTGAATACGCTGGACGGCTGGCCGGATTCGGTCAAGACCATGCAGCGCAATTGGATTGGCCGCAGCCAGGGCTTGGAGATCGCATTCAAGGTGGATGGCGAAGACGCGCCATTGACGGTATTCACCACCCGCCCGGACACGCTGCTGGGGGTCACCTTCATCAGCATTGCTGGCGAGCATCCGCTGGCGCTGAAAGCCGCGCAAAACAACCCGGAACTGGCCGCCTTCCTTGCCGATTTGAAGCAGGGTGGGGTGTCCGAGGCCGAACTTGAAACGCAAGAAAAGCGCGGCATGGCCACCGGTCAGTGGGCCATCCATCCGATCACGGGCGAAGACGTGCCGATTTACGTGGCCAACTTCGTGCTGATGGGCTATGGCACCGGCGCGGTGATGGCGGTGCCGGCGCATGATCAGCGAGACTGGGAGTTTGCCAAGGCCTATGGCCTGCCAGTCAAGCCCGTGATCGCGGATGCGGCCACCCGCGATGCGCTGGCAGAAATCAACACACATCTGGCCGAGCACGACGACCCGATGGCCGTTGCGCTGGGCGGACATGCGCCGGTGGATGTGTTCGAGATCGACGCCGCAGTAGCGGTGGTGCGCGAATACCTGCGTGGTATCGAAGAAGACGGCGCAGCGACCGAGCGCGGCTGGCTGATCAATTCTGGCGAGTTTTCCGGGATGGATTTCGATGCGGTGTTCGAGGCATTGGCGGCCAAACTGGAAGCCGACGGCATCGGCAAACGGCAGGTCAATTTCCGCCTGCGCGACTGGGGCGTCAGCCGGCAACGCTATTGGGGTTGCCCGATCCCGGTGATCTATTGCGCTAGTTGCGGCGCGGTGCCGGTGCCGGAAGACCAATTGCCGGTGGTGCTGCCGGAAGATGTGGCCGATGCGTTTGCCGCCGGCAATGTGCATTCGCCCATCAAGGCGGATGCCAACTGGCGCAAGACCACGTGCCCGCAGTGCGGTGCTGCGGCTGAGCGCGAAACCGACACCTTCGACACCTTCATGGAATCCAGTTGGTACTACGCCCGCTACACCTCGCCGGGCGCGGCCGACATGGTGGACGAACGTGCTAATTATTGGCTGCCGGTGGACCAATACATCGGCGGGATCGAGCACGCCATCTTGCACCTGATGTATTTCCGCTTCTATCACAAGCTATTGCGTGATGCGGGGCTGGTGCATTGCGATGAACCGGCCACGCGCCTGCTGACCCAAGGCATGGTGATTGCCGATACGTTCTATCGTGGTAAGCCCGATGGCAGCAAGGACTGGATCAATCCGGCCGATGTTGCGCTGACCCGCGATGACAAGGGGCGCATCACGGGGGCTACGCTGGCCGCCGATGGATTGCCGGTCAGCATCGGCGGCACCGAGAAGATGTCGAAGTCGAAAAACAACGGCGTTGACCCGCAACTTTTGGTGGACAAATACGGTGCCGACACCGTGCGTTTGTTCTCGATGTTTGCCGCCCCGCCAGAACAATCGCTGGAATGGAGCGATGCCGGCGTGGATGGCATGGCGCGCTTCCTGCGCCGGTTGTGGCGTGATGTGCATGCACACGCCGCGCAGCCAGACCACCCGCAGGTGGATACCGCAAGCTTGGATGCTGCGCAGAAAACCCTGCGTCGTCAGTTGCATGAAACCATCCAGAAAGTGGGTGATGACTACGCCCGTCGGCACAGCTTCAATACCGCGATTGCCGCGTTGATGGAGCTGCTCAACCACGTCGCCAAGTTCACCGATACCAGCGATCAGGGCCGCGCCGTGCGCCATGAGGCCTTCGAAGCGATCGTGCTGCTGCTCAACCCGATCACCCCACATATTTGCCACGCGTTGTGGCAAACGCTGGGTCATCCACAAACCTTGCTGGAAGATCAGCCGTTCCCGCAGGCCGATGCGTCCGCCATGGTGCGCGATGCGGTCAAGCTGGCGGTGCAGGTCAACGGCAAGCTGCGCGGCACCATAGACATGCCCGTGGATGCCAGCCGAGAAACGGTCGAAGCGGCGGCGCTGGCCGAACCCAATGTGGCGGCCTTCGTGGCCGGGCAAGTACCCAAGAAAGTGATTGTGGTGCCCGGCAAGATCATCAATATCGTGGTGTAAGCACGGCGTCATCCCCATGAAAGTGGGGATGACGAGCAAAAACCCTGCCGTTTTCGCCTAGACTCCCCCACATGAAATCCCGCATTCTCATCATCGCCCTCACCGCCACCCTGCTGTCGGGTTGCGGTTTCCATCTGCGCAACGCGCTTAACCTGCCGGCCAACCTTGGCCCGGTGCGGGTATTGGCTGCCGACCGCTACAGCCCCCTTTCGGAAATGCTGGCCGACGGCTTGCAGCGCGCTGGTGCGCAGGCTGCCGCTGCCGATGCCACCGAAGGGGTGGCGACATTGCAAGTTGTTTCCGAGCAATGGGCGGACACGCCCATCAGCAATGACCAATCTGGGCGTGCACAGGAATACGCACTGCGCTATGCGGTGATTTTCAGCCTGCACCGTGCCGATGGCAGTGTGGCAGTGCCGCAGCAGGTAGTGGAATTGTCGCGTGATTACCTGGCCCCGGCGGTGGACTCCATCGGTAAGGCCAGCGAACGCGAAATGTTGGTCAAAGAATTACGCCGCGATATGTCCGCTGCGATCTTGCGGCGCGTGGATGCGGCATCCAAACCTGTCGTTGTGACACCCGCCGCCGGGCAATGAGTACTGCTTGCGCTAAGCAATGGAACTAAGCACCGACCGCTTGCAGGCACAACTGACATCAGAGCCGCTGCGTCCGGTGTATTTGCTTGCTGGTAGTGAAACCTTGTTGGTGTTGGAAGCCGCCGACGCCGTGCGTGCTGCCGCGCGCAAACACGGCATCAGCGAGCGTGAAGTGCATGACATGGAAGGCCGCGACGCCGACTGGGGCGCGCTGGAAGCCTCCCTCCATGCGCCCAGTCTGTTTGCCAGCCAACGCCTGATTGAAGTGCGCCTGCCCACCGGTAAGCCTGGCAATGAAGGCAGCAAATTGCTCTGCGGGTTTTGCGCCAATCCACCTGCGGATGTGGTGTTGCTGGTGATTGCCGGGGAGTGGTCAAAAGCACATGCCGGCAAATGGAGTGATGCCATCAACAAGACCGGGCATGTGGCGGTTGCGTGGCCGGTCAAACCGCATGAATTGGTGAGCTGGATGGGCGCACGCCTGCGCAGTCGTGGCGTGAAAGCCACCGCCGATGCGGTGGCGCGGTTGGCGCAGCGGGTAGAAGGTAACCTGCTGGCGGCGGCACAAGAAGTCGATAAGCTCGCGTTATTGCTGCAAGGGCAGACCGAAGTCCTGAGTGCGGAGCGCATGGAAGCCTTGGTGGCCGATGCCGCGCGCTTTGACGTATTTCGCCTGATGGATGCCGCATTGAATGGACAGCCCGCACAAGTGGCACGCATTCTTGCCGGCCTGCGTGCCGAGGGCGAAGTCATCCCTGCATTGATGGGCATGATCGTGAAGGAACTACACACCGTGGCCGCACTGGCGCGGGCGCGCAATTTTGCTGCCGAATGCAAGACCCTGCGCATCTGGGATTCCAAACAAGCCGTGTACAAACGCGCCTTGGCGCGGCATGCGCCGGAGCATTGGCAGCGATTTTTGGTGGATGCCGGCAGCGTTGATCGCATTTCCAAAGGGCGCGTGCGGATAGGACAAGAAACCAGTGATGCTTGGCAGCAGCTAGAACGCTTGCTGTTGGCAGTGGCCGATAAAAGCGCATTGTGTCTGCTGGCCTCGTGACCCCCCTGCGCATTTGCTATGGCGGCAGTTTCGACCCCGTCCACAACGGGCATCTGGCGGTTGCCTGTGCCGCGCGCGACGCCTTTGCGGCCAGCGTGTACCTGTTGCCAGCAGGTGACCCGCCGCACAAAGACAGCACCCACGCCGATGCCGCGCAGCGGGCACAAATGCTGGCTTTGGCCATCGAAGGGCAGGCCGGTCTGCACGTTGATGCGCGCGAGCTGGCCCGCAGCGGCCCGTCCTACAGCGTGGACACGCTGGCGCAGTTGCGTGCCGAGTTGGGCCCCAGCACCCCCATCGCGTGGCTGCTGGGTGCCGATTCATTGCATCAGTTGCACCACTGGCACCGCTGGCACGAGCTATTTTCGCTGGCCCACATCATCTGCGTGCAGCGGCCAGGTGCAGCACTGGATGCAGCCAGTCTACGCCAACACGCCCCCGAGGTATTGGCCGAGATCGGCGAACGCTGGTTGCCGCCATTGGCCTTGGCAAACGCCGCGAGTGGTGGTTTTGCGGTACTGCCGCTGCCACAACTGCGGCCAGAATCTTCCACCGAGCTGCGCCGCCGCATCCACAACGGCGACAACTGGCAGGCATGGGTGCCGCCATCGGTTGCGGCCTATATCGTCCAGCAAGACTTGTATCGAAGCGCGCCCGTTATACTGCCACCATCAACATCGAGCACCTACCCTTGACTACTGCTGCCCACATCATCAAAACCAACCTGCCTTCCCCCCCGCCGTCGGTGGATGCTTTGCTGAAGGCCGTCCATGCCGGGCTGGAAGAGCTCAAAGCCAAAGATGTGGTGGAAATCGACGTGCGCGGCAAAAGCAGCGTTTGCGACTACATGGTCGTTGCGTCGGGCACATCCACCCGTCACGTCAAATCTGCGGCCGACGAAGTGGTGCGTTTTGCCAAGCAACTCGGTGTCATGCCTTTGGGTGTGGAAGGCGAGCGCGAAGCCGAATGGGTACTGGTCGATTTAGGCGATGTGGTGGTGCATGTCATGCTGCCGCGTGTGCGCGAGTTCTACGCACTGGAACGTTTGTGGTCGGTAGGCGATCAGCACCCGGAAAATACTTCAGGTGATGCTGTTTGATCCAAAGGGCAGGGCGAACACGTGAAAGCCCGCCTGATTGCCGTCGGTGAACGCGCTCCCGGATGGGTGGCGCAGGGGTTTTCTGAGTATCAAAAACGGCTGTCGCACTGGCTGCCGCTGGAGTTGCTGGAAGTCGAGCCCGGTGTGCGTGGCAAAGGCCGCGACACCGCGCGTGCGATGAGTGACGAAGGCGCGCGTGTTCTTGCCGCACTGCCCAAAAATACCCACATCGTTGCTTTGGATGGACGCGGCAAAATGCATTCCTCCGAGCAGCTTGCCGTGCGCCTGGAACATTGGCGCACGCAAGGTCGCGACTTGAGCTTTTTGATCGGCGGCCCCGAAGGCCACGCACCCGATGTCATCACCCGCGCAGACGAGCACTGGTCACTCGGCCCGCTCACCCTCCCGCACATGCTGGTGCGCCTGGTGCTGGCTGAACAGCTCTACCGCGCCGCCGCGCTGCTGGCCAATCATCCTTATCATCGGGCATAACCAAAAAACACGAAACCCCGCATGGGAGCGGGGTTTCGTGTTTACAGCAGAACCAATGGTGCCCAGGAGAGGACTCGAACCTCCACGGTTTTACCCGCTAGTACCTGAAACTAGTGCGTCTACCAATTCCGCCACCTGGGCAGGTGGTGAGCCGCGCATTTTCCGGGGATGGGGCGCGACTGTCAATAGCTTTGTGCGGAGGATGTGGTGATGTCGGCGCGAAAGACGCAGTCCTGTACGCCGCCCTGTACCATCCACAGATGAAAAAAACATCAGGCAAGCGCGGCGCAGGCCGCGGTAAGCAAGGCGGCAACACGAGTGCCAGCACAGGTTGCAGCGGCAAGAAGCCACGCAAGAGCGGCAGCACATTGCCGGGATGGCTACCCGACCTGCCCGCACGTCCCAATGCAGCGGCCTCGGGGAAAGGCAAGCGTGTGGCCACGTACCCCACCGCGCCACGGTTTGATCCGCACGCGCAGCGCGAGGCGCAGCGTTATGACAACCCCATCGCCAGCCGCGAAATGATTTTGCAGGTGCTCGCTGCGCATGCCGGGCCAATGAGTACGGAGGAGTTGGCGCAGCAATTGGCGCTGACCGCTGATGATCGCTACGCCGCCTTGGAAAAACGCTTGCAGGCGATGCTGCGCGATGGTCAGTTGCTACAAAACCGTCGCGGCGGCTTTGTGCCGGCATCGCGCAGTGATTTGTTGGCCGGCAGCGTGATTGCCAACCAAGACGGGTTTGGGTTTTTCCGTCCGGAAGCTGGCGGCGATGATTTGTTTTTGCCGCCGTATGAAATGCGCAAAGTCAGCCACGGTGATCGCGTGTTGGTCAGCGTGACCGGCGTGGATCGGCGCGGGCGCGGCGAGGCCAGCATTGTTGAGGTGCTGGAGCGCCGGCTGACTCGCTTGCTGGGACGTTTTGCGGAAGAACTGGGCATTGCCTATGTGGTGCCCGATGACAAACGTATCCAACGCAATGTGATGATCCCGCAAGACGCCCGCAATGGCGCCAAAGCGGGGCAGTTGGTGGTCGCCGAAATCACCACCCCGCAAGATGCACATCGTCCACCGATTGGCCGCGTGCTGGCGGTGCTTGGCGACAAACTCACTGCCTCGCAGGCGGTGGAAGCTGCCATCCACGGGCATGACATCCCGCATGTGTTTTCGCCGGAGGTGTTGGCACAAGCCACTGCCGTGCCGCTGCAAGTGCAGCCCAGCGATTGTGTGGGCCGTGTTGATCTGCGTGGTGTGCCCTTGGTCACCATCGATGGCGAAGACGCCAAAGATTTCGATGATGCGGTGTGGTGCGAACCCAATGCCGATGGCTTTCGCTTGATCGTGGCGATTGCCGATGTGTCGCATTACGTGCGCCCCGGCACGCCGCTGGATGATGAAGCGCAATTGCGCGCAACCTCGGTGTATTTTCCCGGCTTTGTGGTGCCGATGCTGCCGGAAACGCTGAGCAATGGCATTTGCTCGCTGAACCCAGCGGTAGAGCGGCTGTGCTTCTGTTGCGATATGCAGGTGGGGCGCGATGGCGGCGTCACCTCCAGCACATTTTATGAAGCGGTGATGCACTCG
>Ga0208825_1000709_pt1 | contig 29580 bp, 33 predicted proteins | sample AD_UKC113_MetaG_FD_184450 | JGI IMG/M metagenome (GOLD analysis project Ga0208825, IMG submission 184450) | Active sludge microbial communities of municipal wastewater-treating anaerobic digesters from Hong Kong - AD_UKC113_MetaG (SPAdes)... | ecosystem: Engineered > Bioreactor > Anaerobic >...
CATCTGGTTTCAAAGCATTCTCCTCTAACATTTGATCTGTAATCTTGCCGTTTGCATAATCTATTAAGGAATCCCTGAAATTACTCATATTTTCATACTTAAGAGTAAATCCAGCAGCCAATTCATGACCACCATATCTTTCTAGATAATTACTACTTTTCTCTAGAGCATCAGTTATATTAAAACCAGAAATACTCCTTGCAGAACCCTTTACTAGACCATTATTATTTGTAGTAACTAGAACAGGTCTGTGATACATCTCCAAAAGTTTTCCTGCTACTAACCCTATCACTCCTTCATGCCAATCTTCTCCTAGTACAAATATTATTTTTCCTAAATCATTTTCATCTAGTTGCTTCTGTGAATTGTTAAGGATATCCTCTGTCATTTTCTGTCTCTCAAGATTCAATCTCTCCAAATCTAGAGCTATTTTTTCACACATAGAATTACTTTCACTTACGAGCAATTTTACACCCTCTATTGCAGAACCTATTCTTCCAGATGCATTTATACGTGGTGCTATTACATATCCTAAATGGTAGGAATTTAACATCTTAGCATCTATTTTTGCCTTTGATATTAGATAGTTAAGTCCCTTCCTAGAACCTTTTCTCATCTGTGTTAATCCTAATTTTACAAAGATTCTATTTACACCAGTTAAAGGCATTATATCTGAAACCGTGGCAAGGCCAACCAAATCTAAACCTTTTGTATTTTCGTCTATACCACCATCCATACCTACTAGTTCTTTTATCCTCTGTACTAGCAAAAATGCAACCGCACTACCACATATTTCACTATATGGGTATTCATGCTTAGGATATGCTTGATGTACCAATGGATAGCTCAATCTTTTTGGAAAATTACTTGGAGGTTGATGATGGTCTGTTACAACAAAATCCAAACCTTTTTTTCTGTATTCTGCAATTAAATCAAAATCTCTTACTCCACAATCTACCGATATTACTAAATCACCTCCAAGATTAAGAATATCCTCCAAAGAACTTTTTGTTAGACCATATCCCTGATCTATTCTGCTTGGGATATATGGTACAACATCTACTTTCTTCCCAAGATACTTTGATAAATCTCTGTACAGAAAATCCCAAAGTATGCTTGTAGCACATATTCCATCACAATCAAAATCACCATGTATTACTATTTTTGAATTCTTCTCTATATGCTCTAAAATCTTCTTTGAAGCCAAATCCGTGTTATGCAATTTAGATGGAGAAGGAATATCTTTAGGATCAGATGAAAAAAATTTCTCAGTATCAGTAATATTTCTCTTCCTAAGTATTGACTCCACTACATTCTCGACCCCATATACTTTCGTAGGAAGAATCCATTTTCTTTTACTCTCCAGTGTCATCTGATATTAATTGATCAATTAAGTCCCAGTTAAAACCTTTACGAAGTAAAAATGATATCTTCTTCGTATCTCTTCTGGATATCTTTTCATTATGATATTTCTTTTCATATACATCCTTTAGCATTTGATATTCATCAGAAACAAGACATTCTACTCTCTGCTGAGCAATATCTTTGTCTATTCCCTTCGAAATTAATTCTGATACAATGAGACTCTTTCCCCTTGGTCTATTTTTCAACCTATCATGTATGAACATATCAGCAAATACCTCATCATTTACATACCCGTATGTATCTAATTTTTGTATTACATTATCAATTATTCCCTTTTCTCTCTCCTTGTCTAATTCTACATACCAAATACCTTTTTTCTTTGCAAGAACAGATTTCAGATATTGCTTAATTTGGAAGACAGTTTTAGGATTTCTAACAACCAAATCTATTGCACGATCAAAAAGCCTTTGCTCCAAATCATATTCCAATACATCTCCCAATTCATCTTCTTTTAACTCCTTCCCTGTATACAAAGAAAAATGAGCTATACTAGCCAATGAAAGACTACAAAAAAACTCATTATCTACAAAAACATTAACACGTGAAGGATCCTTTTTCTGAGACTCCAGCTTCGTAATTTTCATATTACTTAATCTTAGCCTTGCTCTTAATATCCTTCACTATTTTTTCTTTAAGCTTAGAATCTTTTCTTAATAATTCAGCAACTGCCTCCCTCCCTTGGGCCAACTGTTGATCACCATATCGAAACCAAGTTCCAGATTTCTGAATAACATCTAACTGCAATCCTGCATCCAAGATACTGCTCTCCTTATCAATACCCATTGGGTAGATCATATCAAAAGTTGCTTCCTTAAATGGAGGAGCCACTTTATTCTTAACCACTTTCACCTTTCTAGAATGCCCTATGACTTCACCATTCTTCAATATCTTATCCTTCAATCTAATATCCAATCTTACAGATGCATAGAATTTAAGTGCATTCCCTCCAGTAGTTGTTTCTGGATTCCCAAACATAACCCCTATCTTCATTCTAAGCTGATTTATGAAGATAATTGTCGTACCAGTCTTTGCAGCGATAGCTGTAATTTTTCTTAACGCCTGAGACATAAGTCTAGCTTGTAATCCCATATGACTATCTCCCATTTCTCCCTCTATTTCTGCTCTTGGTGTAAGTGCGGCAACAGAATCAACAACAATTACTCCAAAAGCTGCAGATCTAACTAAGGTCTCTAATATCTCAAGGGCTTGTTCTCCAAAATCAGGTTGTGACATGTATAGCTCATCTATATTTAATCCAATATTCCTAGCATATCCTGGATCAAATGCATGTTCTGCATCTATGAAAGCAACTGCTTCACCCATTTTTTGGGCTTCAGCCAAGATATGTATTGCTAATGTTGTCTTTCCAGATGATTCTGGACCATATATTTCAATAATCCTACCTTTTGGAATACCTCCAACACCCAAGGCAATATCCAAAGACATAGCACCTGTGGGTATGACATCAATATCAACTTTCTTCTGTTCTCCAAGTTTCATAATAGATCCCTTCCCAAATTGCTTTTCAATTTGAGCAACTGCCATTTCTATGGCTTTTTCCTTAGGAGAATCATTCTCATTCAAGGCAGTTTCCTTTTTATCTACATCATCTTTCATAATCATAATAAAATAAATTAAATGATGATATACAGGATAACAAACGAAATATATCTAGTCAAAAGATGGGAAATATTTTTTAATTAACCGATAATATTTTTATACAAACTCTTTATTAATAACAGAACACAGATTCTCTTCAAAAGACTTAACTAGTTCCTCATCATCTCTAATATATTTAGCTATCTCTATTTGTATAGCAGGAACAGCCAATTTTGATGCTACAAACTCACTCAATGCCTCTCCTTCTTCACTGTATGGAAATTTTAAAATCTGTACATTTATATCAAATAGTTCTCTTCTTCCAATGTTTTCAGCAAGTAGCCTAGCGATTTTATATGACTTAGAATATCTACTCGAATAGCATATACAGATATCACAATTATGGTCATCTAATATTCCATGAATATCCATGAAATAGTTAATTTTCCCACTCTTAACTATTTCTCTTACCTCTTTCTTGTAATTATTCCTCTTCTCCTTCTGATAATTAGGATCATAATCAATATCACTATTGAGAACTAACCCAAAGCCTCCTGTGCGCATACACAGCTCTTCAACTATCTCCTCTGTAAATGGTTCTGCTTGTTTGTATGACATGGACAATTTTGGTCTCTTATGAAGCTTACAATGCGGTGCTGAGAACAAAATCTGCTTTTTCCCTTCTATTACTTTGATTTCAGGATATTCCATAGATGTATATAAGGTAGCACATTCAGTACGCACTTTTCAAATGTTAATATAATTTGTGATATACTAAAAAAGTAATATTTAATATAACGACATAAATCTAATGAAAAAAATACTTTGTGCTTTGTTCATAGCACTCGTCGGTTTTATGCCATTTGCAATAAATACGGATACTTTAGCATCAAATGGCTACCGATATGATACAGAGGTCTACGACTTATCCAGCCAAGATACATCAGAAGAAATTGCTGAAGCTTTTCTCATATTCTTAATGACCATGTGGGTAATCCTTGTCCCTATACTTTTAGCTACATATGTATATAGATCATACTCTCTAATGAGCATAGCTAAAAAGCTAAAAGAGCCTGATGCTTGGTTTGCCTGGATACCTATATTGGATCTCATATTAATTTTTAAGCTTGGAGGCAGAAATCCATTGTATTTACTTCTTCTTTTTCTTCCAGGTATAGGCCAAATAGTAATCTATGTAATGGAAATACTTGCATATATGCATATTGCAGAAAGAATGAAAAGAGACAAAATGCTTGGCCTTCTAAAGATTATTCCTGTAGGAGAACTAATTCTCCTTGGAGTACTCAATTGGGGAGCTTCTAATACTAGCAAAAAAGATGTAAGTAGTTAATCTAAAAGCTTTTCCTGACTATCTTCAGAATCAGAAAGTGCTGTAAAGGAATCATTTTCTTCTCTTACACCTTCTAACTTAACTTGGTCCATCCTTCTAGTCAACTGATTAAATCTTGTAGTACTAACAGTATCATATTGCTTTTGTAAAGCTTCTATCTTGTCTCCTATCTTAAAGAATGACTCGGAAAATGTTCCAAATTCCTTCTCAAAGGCCTTCACATGTCCAATTATATTGTAAATATTTTTCTGAACCCTAAAATTCTCATACGCTTGTTTAACCATACGAAGTATAGCAGTAAAACTAAATGGTCCAGCCAATATAACCCTGTTAGCCATAGCTTCTTCCGTAATTTTAGGCATTTTGTCATAAATAAATGAAAATATCATCTCATTAGGAACAAAAAGGATAACAAAATCAACAGTTTTATCCTCAGGATTAATATAATCTCTAGTTGTAACCTGTTTAATTTTCTCCTTAACATCTCTTTCAAAATCCTTCATATACTTTTGCTTCATTCCCTTATCCTCTGTCTCAGTCATATTACGCAAATTTGCATATGGGAATTTAGAATCAACATTTATTCTTGTTTTATCTGGTAAGAATATTGCAAAATCAGGTCTCGTTCCAGAATTATCTTGCTTCTTATTAAATTCATAATCAACACCATTCACAAATCCAGCCATCTTTAAAAGATCCTCTGCAACTTTCTCACCAAATTGTCCCCTTATCGAATTATCTGACAGAAGCTTTTTCAAATTCTCTGTACTCACAGATAACTTCTCAGTAACTTTCCTACTCTCCTCGACAGAATTCTTCAATGTAGCATACGAATCTATTCTCTCCTTCTCTGCTGTCTTTACATAATTCTCGAGATCCTTAACCATTCTCGTAATCTCCTCCCTTTTACTCTCCAAATCCATTCTGTTTTGTTTAGTCTCAGACCCAAGCTTTTCGTTCGCCATCCTCACCAAATTTTCATTAGCTTGGTTGAGCACCACTGGTAAAAGCTCAGTAAGCCTTTGCTCTATAACCTCAGTAACCTCCTCACTAGAATTGGACTGATTCTTCTTAAAGAGATACAAAACAAATGCTCCAATAGCAAAACCTACTATTAAACAAATAATCCCTACAGCAACGTCAGACATAATGATATAATTCAAGAAATTAAGTATATTTTGTCCCTCTATTATATATAACTTTTAGCAAGAAGACCAAGAGATGAAATTACTCCACAAAAAAGAGACCATTTTTTTGAGAAATCTATTTTTAACTACGGTATTGGGAGGAATTATTGGAATATTAAACTATCTATTCAATATATTTGTAGTCAAATATACTGATAAATCTATTTTTAGTATATTCACAGCAGCCCTCGGAATAATATATCTAGTACAAATACCTGCAACTTCAATACAGTCATTTTTAACAAAAATTGTTGCTAAAAATGATAACAGTGACCTATCAAGATATCGATGGATTGCCTTAAAGTATCTAGGAATTATTGGAGTTTTACTTTCTCTTACCTTCTTTTTGTTTAGATACCAAATTTCTACTTTGGCATCTGTCCCTGTTGATATTGTAATATATTTAGCAGTAACACTTTTCTTTTCTTTTGTATCACCAATTTCAAAGGCTTTTCTGCTTGGTGAAGAAAGAATTATAACAGTTAATCTTCTTCTACTCCTCGAAACAATTCTTAAATTTGCAATAGGTGCAATAGCTATAAAAATGGGGGGAAATATACCACTACTAATTCTTGCTAATTCACTACCTGCTGTTTTTACAACAATATTTGTACTTCCTTTGCTAAAAGTACATAGAGGAGGAAAACAAATAGAAACGAAATTTACAGAATTGATCTTAATTACAATATTTATGCTTTTGCTTACTATTCCCTACACTATTGATCTTGTCCTTGTAAATGAGTCATTCAGAGCAGAATACGGAGCTATTTCTTTGCTTGGGAAGTTAGTTTACTTCAGTTGTGTAATGACTGCTTCAGTTATGTTTGCTAGAGTATCAAATGAGAACAAGAGTGCGAATAAAAGAAAAAGTCTTTTAATATCCCTTGCTTTAGCTTTTTGTATCGGGATAGTTATATCAATTATGTATTTCATATTCACAGATTTAATTATTTCATTGACTGTAGGTGAGCAATATATTCAAGTAGGAAAATATTTGGGAATTTTTGGACTCTGTATGACTGGGTTTGCAGTGGTGTATATGATCGCAAACTATTTCATATCGCAGAATATATATGGATATATATTTGTTCTTTTGTTTGTTTCTGTACTTCAGATATTGTTGTTTCAATTCAGGAATTCATCTCTCAACGAAGTTATACAGAATCAAATTATTGTGTATACCACACTAACTGTTTTAACGGTATTTATTTTAATATATAGATTTAGAAAGGAGATAAAAAATGAAAATGAAAGATAATGAGCTTAAAGTTAAGAAGAAATCTATTAGCTTTTTCAACGAATTTAAGAAATTTGCATTAAAAGATTCAACTCTTACTGTTGCAATAGGTTTGATGCTAGGTACTGCTGTGAAATCCGTAGTTGACTCACTGGTAAAAGATATTCTTACTCCACCTATTGGAAAATTGATATCTGGTATAGATTTTAGCAATTTGTACATTGCTTTAAGTCCACAGAAGTTTAATTCTCTTCAAGAAGCACAGGAAGCTGGGGCTGTTGTCATTACATATGGAAACTTCATCAACAATTTAATTTCTTTCTTAATAACCGCATTGGTTTTGTATTTCATAGTCTATACAGGACAGAAATTTACGAAGAAAGAAACAAAGAAGAAAGAGAAGAAAACAAAGATTTGTCCATATTGTAAATCAGAAATACCAAAAGATGCTAAGAAGTGTGCATTTTGCACTAGTGAGTTGAAGTAATTGGACGATATTGGATTTGAACCAATGACCCCTACAATGTGAATGTAGTGCTCTAACCAGCTGAGCTAATCGTCCAGTAGCAGAATTATACATCTTTTCACCCGCATATTTCACATATTACTGTCAAAAGCGGTATAATATCAAGCATTGTTCATAGAACTTTAAAAAGGAGGAAGGAGATGAGTATTTCTTTTGACAAGATTGACAGTATTCTTAATGTATTATGGCCAAACGATATGGAGGATCACAAGAAGTTGTTTATGCAAAAGCTCAAGGAGGTGCATTTAGAGGAGGACGATAACACGGATGATTATGATAAGCTATTTAGATGGAAAATTATATTTGATTTGTTAAGACAGGTTGAAGAAGAACTACAGCCTCAAAATGATGTTGCTACGGTAGAGGATATCGATATACAAACAGAATGTATCAAAACTGATAACATATTCATGCACATCAATGGAATGAATAACAAGTTGAAATATCTTCTAACTGGAAAACTGTGAACAATGGAGTGCACCTTTTTAAATGTCATGCTGATCTTCAGTTGAATAATAAGGTGCTCTCCTAATTTCCTTGGTTATTTGTATTACCTGAATTGTTATTCCCTGTATTTGTTTGTGATGATTCTTGAGTAGGAACTTCTTTTGTCATTTTTTTGAGACTCCTTCCTATGACATAGAAACCAATTAAAAGGATTGGAAAACCAATTCCCACAAAAATACTTTTACCAATGAAACCTGCTACTGCACCAACAATAATAGCTAGAAGAATGATAGCTACAGTTCTTCCTACTGTCATATGCATAAGCCTTATTAAATTAATATCTGTTTAATAATAGAAGATTATGACAAAGGAATCAACATTGCATATATATTAGGATATGTATACACCTTTGTAGGTCGTCGGACTTGCACCGCTAGATTGCTAAACGCTCCGTCTTATCTTCGCTTTTTACAGCGTATAAGCAGGAACTTGCAATGTGAGCTTCTACCAACTCACAACCGACCTACATAACAAGATAAAGATATGCATTTCTTAACTTTGAACTAGTTTGACACAATTTCATCAATAGTTAGTTTCAGAATTATACGAGATTTATGATAATCTCCTTTCTTTGAACCCTACTTTGAAAGAACGTAGCATACCTACTTCAATACTTTATTGTATATGAGATTTGTTGTTATATAAAGACGTTAAAAGAGGACTGGTGGGCGATATTAAAGTGTATAGAACTTAAAGACAGAATTGCACTTTTTATGTAATATGAATCATGCCATTGTTAGGAGGAGTGGTATATAATGTGCAAAATGAAAACACTTACACAAGAGCAATTAGTTACAGATTTAGATTATTTTTATAACAAGTTAGTAGAAATGCATCCCAACCCTTTTAAGTATATAAAAAGGGGAGAAATTTTGTCGGATATTGAGAAGATTAAAACAATTCCAGAGGACATCAGAACTGAAAAGCTTGGCATTAGATTAATGAAGCTATTAGCAAGATTGAACGATGGGCATACAGAGATTGGTGCTTCTGATGATGTTCTTGGTACTTTGAACTACCCCTTTAAGTTTAAGTACATTACGGATGGGTATTATGTTATTGGTGCATCCAAAGAGTATGAAAAGTATCTAGGATTTAAATTACTAGGTATAAATGACAAATCAATCAGTGGGATTGAAGATATTCTTGGAGTAATAATTCCTACTGAAAATGAAACATCTATGAAATATTATCTTCCCACCAAACTAGTAGAACCAAAGATTCTAAACTATTTTGGAATTACGAATGATAATTATGCAAAATTTATATTTCAAAAAGGTAGGAAGAATTCCGTTGCTGAAGTTCTTCCTCTAGATTACAACACTGAACTTATTGATATCTTTGGTGCTGTTAAAAATTTAGATATGACTTTGCAAAAAAAAGAAACCTATTGGGTTGAAAGTATGACCAAGTTAAATGCAGTATATTTACAATATAATGAATGCGAGGAAAAAAAAGGCTATACAGTTAGTCAAGTTGTAAGGGATATTAAAGCTTCTAATATGAGGAATCTAATTATTGATTTAAGAAACAATAAAGGAGGCGATTCAGATGTTCTTAATCCTCTATTGAGTTATATCAAAAGTAAACAAAAAAAAATTAGCGTTTTTGTTTTAGTAGGTACAGATACCTACTCATCTGCAGTTTACAATTTGATTCAGTTATCAAAACTCAAAAATGTGGTTAGTATAGGAGATATACCACACGGTAATCCTACCCACTATGGCCAGGTTAGAAGCTTTGAACTACCAAACTCCAAAATAAAAGTTTTTATATCTACAAGGACTTTTACATTCAAAGGGTATAGACTTGGAGAACCCTTTAAGCCAACTCATAAAGTTTCTCAAATCATGGACGAACTTCTAGTTGGTAGAGATACACAATTTAGGTACTTGGAAGAGAATCTTCTTTAAAAAAAGTTTAGACTGTGGATGGTTGGTTTTGCTTGTTGCCAATTGCAACCACATGCATTGGACTGGACCACTACAGTCACAGTTTTGCCAAATGCGGACATTTTCCTCCCCTCCTTTCGTTGGAAAGTACCATATTATAAGGGAATTAGTCTGTTCTGGAAATATTTATCCATTCAAGGCAGCTTCTTTAAGAGTCTCCCAAAGAACACCTTGCATAATTTCGCAATAATTCTGAGGTTGCTTACCTCCGCTTATTAGGCGAGTATGGTGGCATCCCCCAGCACATTCGGAAAAGTTATACAGATTGAGGCCTTTTAAATCGTCAACCCTTTGCTGTTTAATGATAACCTCGTCTGGAGTAACTTCTCCTATTACGAATGTACTACTGAGGGCATCCTCAGTTCGGGTTACCCTTGTGCAAGTAGATATAATCCCTTGTGGCATTACTGCAAAGGATTCTCCATCTGCATTGCAGTACCTTGCACTCACATTATCCAAGTAGTCAGAAGGCATTAGGAAAACTACGCCCAATTCTTTTGCCCTCTTCTTTGCAACAATGTAGTGTGCGACGAACTTTTCTGCATCAATATCAGGTACTCCTTCCTTCCCTCGCCCTGTAAGAGAGAATGGTGCCACACTGATTTCTTTGCAGCCGATTGATGCACATATCTCAAGAAAATCAAGCATAGTATCCTGATTCAGCCCTGTTATCGTGGACCTCATGGCAAAGAAGACTCCATGTTTAACTAAAGCTTGAGTTCCTCTAATTGCTGCTTGATAAGATCCCGACCCATCGGCTTTTGGACGAAGCTTATTTTGAACGGTTTCAGTTCCGTCCATGGAGAGAACTACTGAGTAGTTATGTCTAGCCAGAAATTCCGCTTTTTCATCATCTATTAAGGTTCTATTTGTAACGAGTGTAAATTTAATCTTCTACTCTTTAGGTAATAGATTCAAAGCGTAGTTTACGGCTTTTACCATTACTCCCCATTTGACTGTTGTCTCTCCAGTTCCGTGAAAGCTTAGTTCTACTTCTTTATCAACCCCTAGTCTCTGCATACGCATACATCTGCTTAATTGATCTTTCTATTACAGACCATGGTAGGGCTAAGAAAGTTCACACCAGCGTTTGCATAACAATATACGCAGCGAAGATTGCAAGCAGAGGTCATGGACACTGTTAATTCTCGGCTATTAAACCATTCATCATTAGCGGTTCTTGGGGGTTCTACAGTATGGAAGAAGCCGTTACTTTCCAGATGTTCATGGAAAGGATGATTTCCTGGCTTTCCTAACTGTAAGTACTCCGCAATAATCGCCATCCCATCACCATTGGCATAAAAGAATTTGCCAAGTAATGGGGAGTATACGACACCTATACCGTCTTGTTGAACGAGAAATAGGTTGGGATACATCTCTTGCCATTGCAAGTTGTTCATTGGTATTTTCTCCTTGGTGGATTTTTGAAAAGAGCTACACAACGCTCTATTCTACAGTAAACACCAACAAGAATAAAGACTATAGGACTTGGTGGGATACACTTTTAGGCATAGGACTTAGGGATGGGTGTCTTTTATATCTCAATCTCTAGAATTGCTTATGAGCTAGATAAGGAATATTTCGATATTCTAAAAAAGAATGATTTAGATTATTTAAATAGAGTAAATGGATACTATTTAAAACATATGGATATGCACTCAGATAGAGAAAAGATTAATAGAACTAGGAAATAGTGGAATCCTTTTTAAGAAAACTTAATTCACTAATATAATCCATAGCATCATAAATTTCATCGGCTACTATTTTACTTACTCCTTTGGGTGAATATTTTTTATACATAATATTTGCACAGAATTCTGAAATGGTTTCATCATCAACTAACCCCTTTTTATACTCTATGCACATTTTCTTAAGATCTTTATATATTTGTTCTGCAATAATTAAATCACTATCATCATGTTCTATAACTCCAGGATACTCTCTTTTTAATAATTTATTTCCTTCTAAATCACTTTTAATTATGAAATCTATATATTCTTCAGCCTTTTTAATGTACTCGTCATTCTTTTTCATATAACATCAAGAAAAACAATTTAAGTAAGGCTGTAGGCTCTGTTTTTCAAAAGATATATTAGCAGAGCCTACATGTAGCTCATAAAAAGATTAATTTCTAAGAAATTACTGTTTGCTCGTATGCAAAGTGTTGGGAAGAGCATTATCCTCGTTGTCAGCATCTTCGCCATACCTTACATCGTAGCTGGTTCTCGTGTCTTGGTCGTGATGTGTTACATGAATAGTTCCATCCTTGTTGTCTCGATAACTTGATCCTGGGTCCTTACCCTCATTACTTTGAACTCGACTAACTTTATCAGGCATCTCTTATCTCCTTTCGTTGAAGAGAACATATTATCTTTTTATAGAGCTAACTGGCATATTGTACTATTGTAAAAGACTTTCTACAAGATATCTTGAATATTAGTGGGATACACTTTCAGGCATGGGACCTAGAAATAGAATAACCTTATTCTTGCTTATCTAATTCTAATTCAACTTCTTCCAAAATATCTGGTCTTCACTTTTTAATAGCTTTTAATATACTTTCTGATCCATACTTTTTAATCATTTCCATAGCATCTTTTACAGCTTCCTCATCTATATTAGGAAAATATAACTTTCTATCATTAAAAGTTATGAGTTTGAATTTTCCTTCTTTTTCTAAATCTAAAAGATATTCTTTTACATCAGCCACTTTTATTTCTTCTACTACTTTTTCGGTATGTTCAGATATATACTCTTCTCTCCATAGGTTCTCTTTTTGGAAAAAATCTTTAGCATCTAAAACATATATTGAACATTGCTTGTCACTATAAAAGAGATCAAATGCTCCTAATCTTTTTTCACAAAAATAGGGAGTACTATCCTTTAATCTTCCCCAACTTGCTATAAAAGAATTTCTTACAGGAACAGAAAATAATAGGGCAAATGCTAACTCTGATACTGCATATACATATTGTTTATTATATCAAGATTCTTTTGGATTTATTTTTTTAAGTGCTTGAACATGAGAACCATGATATAACTTTTCCATAAAGGGGAGATGGTGGGCTACACTTTCTGGCATGGAACTTAAAAGTCATCTTCTCTTAATCCTGATGATATAATTCATATATGGTGGACATTAAATATACTCAAAACTTGTATATAAACAAAGAAAAACTAAGAGAAATAATAGCCTCTATTAATCTATTCCCCTCTGATATTGTAATTGATATAGGTGCAGGTACAGGAGCAATAACAAAAGAATTAGTAAAACATTGTAATAATGTAATAGCATATGAACTAGATCTGAGATATTTCAATAGATTAGAGGGACTTTTCAAAGATAATCATAATGTTACTCTTAAAAATGAAGATTTCCTTACCTCTACCCTACCTAATAAAGAATACAAAGTGTTTGCAAATATACCATTTTCTTTAACCTCAGATATTATTAATAAAATTACAGATATAGATTCAAAATTGGTAGAGGCCAATCTATTTGTTCAGAAAGAATCAAGTGATAGATATACAGGAATGTATAAAAACACACAAATAGCTACGATTCTTTCATCTATTTACGATTTATGTGTTACTGAAGATTTTGACAGGAAAGATTTTAATCCTATTCCAAATGTTGATATTGTTCTATTAAGGATAACAAAGAAAGACAACCCAGAAACAGAGTTTGAATTATATAGAGACTTTATCACATATATCTTTAATCAGATGAATAGTAATGTATTAGATACATTAAAAAAACTTTTTACATTTAATCAATTAAGATATATTAGAAATCAATTGAAAAGAAATGGATATATTGTACCTTCAGATATTTCCTCAGAATACTATTTAGAAATATTTCAATATTTTAAAACTAATGGTTTAGATTATAGAAAGAGAGTTGATGGATATTATGTAAAACATATAGATCAACATCAAGATAGGAAGAAAATAAATAGGACAAGGATATAAGGGAAATGGCGGAATATACTTTCGGGCATGGAACTTAAGAATTGGATTACTCTAGTTCTATTCCTTTAGAAATTCCCCCACTCCCTCATATGTTCTGAGATTCCAATAATTACAGAAATTTTATTAGGAAGTATTTCTTTGTTTAATGCATATACAGTCAATCTTAAATGTCCTTCTAAAACAACACAGCTTGTTCTGTCCGAAACAATAATTATTTCATCAAAGGATTTTTTCTTTTTGAAGGCTTCTGAAGCTTCTAGAAAATTATCATAAGAAACATTGAACACTTTTTGTTCCTTTCTGATTTTTCCGACAGCATCTTTAGGCAATCTTGAACCGTTTGTTAGTTCAATCCAGTAATCATAGTTTATATACTTAACATCGTTAACTAAGGAGATTGAGGGATATTCAGTCCTGTACCATCTGATATCATCGGGTAAGCCTTCAAACAACCCTTTCCTTGATAAGAAGAATCGTGTTTTTTCTAAGATCCCTTTCCGGAGCTGATTCTCTTTAGGATTGGTAATATCTGGATGAAGAAGAATATCTTTAGAGGTATTTAATTTCCTAATAGCATTTAAAATGTCTAGTGAGAATCTTTTTGAATTAATTTCTCCTTTAAGAAATACAGAGATTACTTCATCTTCTGAAATAGGTTTAAGATTTAGTTTTGATATATCCATAGGAAAGTACACAGGAAATTTGTAATGGTGGGCTACACTTTCAGGCATGGAACTTAAATTCAGGATTCATTTGTATTCTATTTTGAATTAAAATAGTTTAATGATATTACAGATAAGTCATCACCTCCCTTTTTTCTTCTTCATTGAATCCATAAAGAGTAAGAATATTCTCTTCTGTTGTGTGTTCAAGGTATGTCAATCTTTGAGATAAATCTTTTGTTTGTACTCCAGTTTGTTCATTTTGCATTATTGATTTTCTTAGCTCCAAGATTGATTTTACTGAAGTGTCTATATCTTTATACAATCTACTTTCAACATCAATTTCAGGAATAGGTATTCTTGAAGTGGTTGGGTTATCAAACTGCATAGTTCTTATAGCATTAGCAAAAATAAACTTATAACAATACCAAGAAATAAGTTTAGAATTAATTATTCCACATAAGACATAGGAAGAAACCTCTGAGTTGTTTTGTAGCTGATTAATTGTATCCACAATCAAAGATTCCTTAGGAAATACAAATTCAGATGTAATTGCAGAGATTTTTATATGAGGTCTTGGATTTGTTATATGAGCTACAAGTCTTTGTACAAGTATGGAATCTGTCTTGATATATGCTTTATCATCAATTTCTTTTGATTTCCTGATGTAGCCTTTCACTATAGAATTAGAAAAATATCTCTGTATATTCTTTCCTCCTATTACTGGAAGTTCTCCATTTGAGGAAAGCTCATTTTGGATTATTGCTCCTCTTTGATTAAAAACAAAATCATTTAGCCTTTTCTCATTAGAAAGAATCTTAAGCCCAAATTTTAGTTCTTTTGAAGATATACCATTGATAATGAATCCAAACTTATTAGAAATGTCTTTATTAATGTCCCCAACCTTAGCTATTGTATTATCTTCTCTTCTAAAGGTCTCATAGGATTTTAAAGATTGCCCCTTTTCCAGTAAATATATAATCATTTCTAGTCTGACATTTATCCAAACCTTTGAACAATCAACAATCTTAGATATTTCAGGAAGTAAAATTCCCCTAATATCTTCCCAGTTGGATGCATAGGTAAATGCCTTAGGAATAATGAAAGAATTCCTCCCATTTTTCTTTAGCAATTTATTAGCTAAAATCATAAATAGAACTGCAGTGTCTAGATTTGTACTGTCATATTTAATACTCAAATAATTTCTTTCATTTTGGGTTAACTCTGCTCCGTATGGAGGATTCCCTATCACAGCATCAAAACCACCATATCTAAATACCAATGGGAACTCTTTATCCCAATCAAAAGCATTAACCTTTCTTAATTCTTCATCACCAAGTAATGTAATCTGTTTATCTGAATAATAATCACTACCTATTAAACTATTCCCACACTTAATGTTTGTACTTAAATCAGGAAGTATTCTATCTGCAAACAACTTATACTGTGCGTTTATAGTCTCACTGTTCTCACCTTCTAACATCTTTAAAGCTAAACTTAGCTTTGTAACCTCAACTGCCTGAGGATCTATATCTACACCATGAATATTGTTAAGTAATATATCTTTCTTTTCTTGTGTAGATAGGAAATAATTACCCTCTCCATCCTTAAATAGTTTCTTTGCTTTAAGATTCTTCTCTACATCATTTTCTACATAGTATTTATGATGCCAGTTTAGAAGATAATTATATGCTCCAATTAAGAAGCTACCACTACCACAAGCAGGATCTACTATCTTTAGCTTAGCAACATCCTTTGGAGTTTTATCTTTTACCAATTCACCTACTGTATTCTTAACAATGTAATCAACAATATATTGAGGAGTGTAATATACTCCACCTGCTTTCTTAACCTCTGGTTTTTCCTCTATTACTGCATTACCACCCTTGGTTAGCCTTATTACCTTTCCTAGGAACTGCTCATATACACTACCAAGAATATCTACACCAATAACTGAAAACTCATATGGAGATTTAGGATAGTAAAGATTGTTTAATATCCTATCTAATGTCTTATCAGAGATTTTAATCTTTGTTGATAGCTCATCCTTTTTTAAATCAAACAAACTACTGTTGTATTTCTCATCTGCTCTACTAAATATCTTTAAGAGTTGTGAATATGTGTCTGGAGACTTTACAGCACTTCTAAGGGTCTCATAGGACTCTACACCCCTATCTTCTGCTATCCTTAAGAATATAATCCTATCTATGAATTTCTGTACAACAGAGTTAAGTTCATAGATGCTCAAATTATTATTACTAGCTACATCCTTAGCAACTAGATCTCTCCAAAGTTCAATCTCTTTAAGGAATGATTTATCTACTAATTGGCTTCCTTTCTTTTCTCTTTTAGCAAACTTGTCAAACGATCCTTTCCATATAGCTTCTTTAGAAAATGTATCCCAAAGATAATCAGCTTCTTTAATATAGTCTTTGTAGTGAATATATTTAACTCTAGCTACAGATGATTTATCTGTATGCTTTGGTTCTATTGTTGTGTCATATATGGAGAACTCTTCAAAGTCTGTTAGGATTGATACTGGTAATTGACCACTCCACGCATATCTTCTCAATTGGAATGCAGGGTCTATTTCTGAGAATACTCTTACTGAGGATGCTTTTGCTTCTACAAAGAATTTTCTATCACTCCCCACTTTAAATGCATAATCTGGAGCTTTTGGTTTTCCTTCTATCTCTATTCTATCTTCATGTATTACTTCCCTATATTGAGGTGCAAAACCTTGTTCATTATCCATATCCCAACCTAATGCTTTGAAAAAGGGATTGATAAATTCTTGTCTTAATTCATCTTCTTTGTATTTGGAGGATTTATAGTACGGCTCATTATCAGAAAATTGTTCTACTAGTTTCTGTACTTTAGTCTTAAATGTTTCTTTAGTTACTATATCCATGTTGGATTATTTTACTATGTTTAAGAAAATAATTAAACCAAGATTGAGTGCAATAAGATGATATAATAAGGTTATTAGATTAGTCTTGATAAGAATGAATGTTAAAGATGTACCTATAGGGATATGGAATATGATTCAGAAACTCTTCAATGACTTCCTTCGTGGAGGAAATACTTGGAGAGAAAGTGTTTTTGTATATTTTCTATTCCTCTTTGCAATTGTTCTTATTTACCCCAATTTCTCATTGGATCTTGTATTTAAAAATACACACGGGATACTACTTTTTATTACTTTTGTTTTAGTAACGATCCTCCTCTTTATGAACCTCTATAATATATTTTTACGAGGTTTCGTGGAAAGTAAAATAATAAAAAGAAAAGTACTATTAACAGATCGTAAGGCGAGATACAAAGTTGGTTCAGCGGGGATATTCAGATCTTTTTCTACAGATATAAATGTAATCTCAAAGGATAATTCCCCAGTGGAGTTTGGTACTCGCCTCATCAATAAAAGACAACAGTCTATCCTTGATAGTACTTTTATTGTTAATGATAATGATGGTTCTATGGGAATTGGATTTTATAAGCAAGGAGGAGGTAGAGATATTGATTGGACGGAGTTTAACCTTAAAGAAAAGTTCCATATCACGATGGTTAATGATAATGGCTTTGTTACGGTTACAATTATTCAAGGAGATAAGAGAGAAACCTTCTCAGGTACCTCAGAGAAAGATTTGACAGGTCAACTGTATGTTTGGACTAGGAGCATGGGGGAATTTAAGATAGAATTTTCTAATATGGTCTTAAATCAAGAAATTTATACAGATTAATACCCTTTTGTAGTTCAATTATCTCCCTTGTAGATGTCTTATATTCTCATATATTTCATTTTCTATTTCCATTGAATTTGCATATAAAAGATGAATAGCATTCTTACCACGATAGAGTTTCTTAAGTATATTACTTGCTCTTTTTGTTAGCTTTCCATTGTAGAAAGGTCTTTGTATATTTTCAGCTTTCACTCTATTTAGGTTATAGTCATAAATTGCTTGTGTTATTGTTCTGTCTAACTTTGAATCTGCTTGTTTATAATAAATTAAACAAGTACAGGATCTACACCTTAGGCTATTACCTGCAAAGTACAATGTTAATCGTCTCTTGTTGCATTGCGGACAAATTAGCCACTCTCGTTCTCCGCCATAATTACAGATAGTGTAGTCTTTCTTTATGTTGAAAGCTTTAACATAATAATCAGTATCTTTCAGTAAAGATTTTCCTCCGAGACACTTATGTCTTTCACCACTTTTAGCAACAGTTATATGTGCGTGTTCTTCTACAAATCCAAACATTTTAAATCATTATTAATTTATACAACCTAAATAATTAGGGTTCGCAAAATCTTGTACGAATATCTTTTAATTATATAACAGAACTTCAATCTTTCTGTTATTATATTCTTATGAAGATATATTTAGATATAGACGGAGTGTTAGTTGATTACAATTGTAATCCAATGCCATATCTTAGAGAGTTTGTAGATTTTGTATTTGAGATTTCTAATGGAGATGTTTACTGGTTAACTACACATAGTCATGATGGTAGTACAGACAGACCATTAAACTACCTATCCCAGGTAGTAGAACAAGATATTCTTGGAAAACTTAAAACTGTTAAACCTACAAAGTGGGATACACTTAAAACAGAAGGAATAGATCTTAGCTCAGACTTCCTTTGGTTTGATGACACAATATTCAATGCAGAATATGAAAGACTAGAGGAAGTAGGAAAAGAACATTGTTTGATAAAAGTAGAGAATAATTTAGAAGAATTGGTTACCCTCTTAAAGGAAGATCTTCATCAAGGAGATTAAACCCTTCTTCTTTGTTTGGACACTCTCTTTCTCTATATTCCCCTAAAAAGAAATGTTCTGGAAGTTTTGAAAGGATCTTAGAATTATCTTCTCCTTTTAGCTGATGATCACAATCTGGAATTTCTAATGTTTTAAGAACAGATGTGCATTTCGCTAAACTAGAAATATATTCCATGGTATCTGGTGCTATCACTGTATCATCCTTTCCCTTTACTAAGTACAATTCACCTTCAAATCTAGGAAGGTTTTCCTTTAATCTATCTCTTACTCCCCTCACTTCTAAGAATGGATTAATTGCTAAAATCTTCTTAACCTCTGGATACTCCCAACCTGTTAGTACAATAGCTCCTGCACCCGCAGAAAAGCCCATGAGCCATATTTCTGGATGATATGCTTCACATATATATCCTGTTTTCTCTAAACAGTAGTTGATGACAGTCCTAACTGTTAACTCGTACTCTGATGGTCTGTCGTTTGGTATTCTTACAAAGGAAGCTATGTTTTTACTTTGAAGGTAGTTACCTAGATTTACATATTTATTCTTATATCCTGAAACTGTTCCACCTGCACCTGGAATATTTATTAAGATAATACCAGAATTAGTTGGATGATATTCAATTGGTATCTCCCACCATCCCTGTAGCTTTAGTGTGTCTGTTTTATACATTCTTAATTATACAACTTACTAAAGATTACTCTCTACAAAAACTTTACATCCTTCCATGAAAGATTGAGAGTTACCAGCGCAATCATCTTCACTGCTAATATTGTTTTCTTCGGCCCACTCATAGCCAGCATAGTGTCCACTACAGTCATCTTCGCATTTGTATTCGCTAAAATAGTATTTTGATTTTACATATTCCTGACATGATTCTTCTGAAATATCATTATCATCAAATTTATATTCGCATATTACGATATCTCTCACATCATTTTCTTTTGCATATTGAATACCTTGAGAGATTTCGTCCTGAGGAATTTTTATAAAACCCATTGTTGATAATGCTACAACAGTGAATATCACTCCTCCTATTAAACCTTGTGGACCTGTCAAATCATTTTTATCTTGCATATTTCTAAAAGTTTTATTCAAGAAGACCATTTCTTCTTAGACATTTTTCATATTCCGATTCTCTTGCCTCCCTCCATTTCCCTGTCTCATATTCAGTCCATGAGCAATCCTTTTTTATTTGAGTAGGCCTATACTCAAACCAATAAAAGGCACCACCAATTAAGCTAAGTAATATCGTTGTTATTAGTGCAATTAAAATCCAATTCGTCCCTTTTTTCTTTGATGCTACCTCCACCTTTTCTTCAAAAATTTCTCTTAAAGTTTTTTCTTTTAGAGTTTGCTCCTGAGTTGAAGTTTTTTTATTGGGCTTATATAGCTTCAACAAATTAAACATCCAAAGTATAAAAGGAATAGAGAATATAAGTCCCAAGATTACACTCCCAATAATCGTGCCTTCCAATTCATAAATACTTAATGAGAAAGAAATAAACCAGAGAACTACGGCTACAATGCTTATTTTTGTACCTTTATAAGTTTCTTTGAACAAATAGTAACTTGAAATACAAAGCAAAATTATGGAGAGAATGTGAAAAGTATCTATAAATACGAAAGAGGGGAATATGATAAACAAGCTAATTGTTATTAAAACCAGGAAAACTGAAATGGGAGCGATAATGTATAAATACTTATCTTCTTTTAATTTCACAACCTGTTTTTGAAGAACATTTTTTCTTAATCTTGTAGCAAAATAAATAATAGAGACTAAGTAAATCCCAATGATATTGAGAGCTGCAGCTTCATCAAATGTTGTTTCAAAGATTCTTATTAGAGAAATCTGAAAAAAAATGAACAACAGAAATGGTAGAAATTTTTTAGCTATATGAAAGAATCTCTTATACCATTTTAAACACTTAATAGTCGCTTCTTTATATCCAATAAAGAAAATACCATTTACAAGTATTCCAGGTATTTCACTTGAGAATATCCATTCATAGATATTTCCCAGTAAAGTATAATTAGTTAAGTAATAGCTTGGCATTAAATATCCGCTTGGAAGATCAAATATAGAGAGAGGCTGATTCTCTATTAATTCGGCCAATTCTCTTTGGATATTATAATAGGAAATATTTGCAATTAATGAGGGCGCCTCTAAGAGAGAACTTCCTAAAATACCTATAATTAGTGGGAATAATGAATTAGGATTTTTCTTAAAAAAGAGAGATGCTATTAAAGATATTATAAGAATTTCCCCCGCACTAGCTAGTAAGTTTGCTACTTGTTCAAAAGCGAATGTTGGGCTAAAAACAAGAAAATTCAATCCAAATATCAGAAGGAAGAACAACACATATGTACCGAAAGCCTTCAAAAAACTTTTTATTGTTGCCATTGGTGTGGTTTTTAAATTATGTTGTGAGCTAAGAAGCAAAAATGGGCCCCCGCTCACCGATAGCCCTTTCGGAATCTATCCATAAACCTTTCGGCCTATGACCACACCAATGGTTAGCGAGACAGAGACCCGTCCCTACATTGGTGTGGTTTTGGTGCCATGCTTTATTTAAAACAAACAAAGTTTAGGCTATTCAATTGTGATTTATTATATAACAACATTGTATAATATGAAAATCGTATGAATAAAAAGAATTTAAAAGATAAAAAGGTTGAAAGTAAAATAATAATAAGACCTCAAGATTTTGTATCAAAACCATTCATTAGTTGTCCCAAATGTAAAAAGGATAATCAGTTTGGCGTATTAATGATTAATCGGAATAGTTATGTTAGAAGGTGTAACAATTGTATGTACTCAGAAAGCTATGATTTACCAAGTCTAGAGAAAAAGGTCATCTATTTAGACCAGATGGCAATTAGCAATATGATGAATGCGATCAATTCATCATCATCTGCAAAAGGTGATCTTGGAAAGTGGAAGCTATTGTTTGAGAAATTAGATCGGCTTGTAAAACTGCAGTTGATTGTTTGTCCCTATTCCCCTATTCATGAGGAAGAATCTGTTGTTACAACAGTTTATAAGGATTTAAGACAAATGTATCAACACCTATCTAACGGTGTTTCTTTCTATAGCTCCGATGTTGTGATAAGGTTCCAGTTATATATTGCTTTCATGAAATGGTTAAATAAGGACATTGAAGATATCACTGTTGGAGATATTGTGCGTGGCGATATAAACGAATGGCAAAGTAGAATTAGAGTCTCTGTTAACCTTAAGAAGGATGAAAACAGAGATTATGTAAAGGATGTAACAAGGCATAGGGATATACTTTCCTGGGGCCTTGCACATCTTTTCAACTATTGGAAGAAGGAAAAAGGTAAGAAGTTTGATACTTGGTTTCAAAGAGAAATTAATTCATTTGGAGAAGCTTATTGGGAAGCTTATTGCAGATTAGCTTTATCGGATGATGCAATAGAATTGATGAATTATACGACATCTCAACAATCCATATTGGTTGCAGAACTAAGTAACATTCTTAGGAAAGGTGGTTTGGATAATGAGGAAGAAATCTTTATTAAGCTCGGAAATTTCTTTAAATCTGAACAAGTAAAGGAAATCCCTTATGTACAGTTGTTTTCCATGCTGGATGCAGCCTTAGCAAATCAGACTGCAAATGGAGGAAGAACTCAACCTCCAAACCAAGGTACTCATAATGATCTAACTATGATTGCAACATATACCCCCTATTGTGATGCTTTATTTATTGACAATGCATTCAGAGAAACTATAAAACAAGGCGAAAAGCATCTGGGATTGGATATTTATAACAAATTCTATTCTCAGAGCAATTTTAAAGAGTTTTTGGATTATTTAGATAAAATAGAATCAGAAGCTCCAAGAGAGCTAATTTTAAAAGTAAAGGAAGTATATGGGGAGGAATGGGCAAATGCTTTTGTTACTATGTACAATAAGAGGTAGGATTTGTTTTATTAATACTACTATCGTTTCTGATATAATTCAGTATGACCACACCTCAATTGAAAGAATATTTCTTAGTTGTTGACAAACTCCCTACCGTAGATGAATTTAACAAAGCTGGTTACCTGTGTGCTTTGCCTATAAATGATGATAATAAAGAACGCTGGATCTTGTTAAGAAATAAGAATGAAATGCGTGTATATGAGTATCTTCAATCCCCTAATGATTACAAAGTAAAAGAAAGAATCTTTAATGCTGACATTGAAGGCTATTCTTATGTTCAAAATGAAGGCTCAAAACCTCAGTTCATTTCGCTACAACTTCCAAAGAAATGGGTTATTGAAGACAGTAAGATAAAAAGAGAGTTAGAAGTTGTTGTAACAGATATTGATCAAGAAAATGACCACCTTCTACATGAGTTATATACCAAGGCAAGAGATAAGAAGTAATATTTAAGTTCCATGTTGTGTCTCCTTATTTAATGGAAGAAGAAAAAGTAAAGAAAAAGGTAGCATTGTATATAAGGGTTTCTACTGAAGAACAGGTAGAAATGTATGGTGTAGACCTTCAAAGAAGTTCTCTGATGGGCTTAATAGCCTCTAAGGGAAACAATCTAGAATTTGCAGGTGATCAGTATGTATACATAGATGAGGGAGTTAGTGGCACAACAGAACCCAATGATAGACCAGCTTTCAGGAGATTGTTAGAAGATATATCTAGGTCTACCCAAAGACCTTTTGATGTTGTTGCTGTATACAAGATAGATAGGTTTGCAAGAAGATTGAAGATACTTTTGGAAATATTGGATATGTTTGAGAAAGGTGAGGAGAAAATAGAATTTCTCTCAGCCAATGAAAGTATAGATACCTCTACTCCATTTGGAAGAGCAATGCTAGGAATCATTGGTGTAATTGCAGAATTAGAGATGGAGAATATTAAAGAAAGAACCTCAAGTGGTAGGAAATCTTCTGCTGAACAAGGTACATATATGAACACTCCACCATTAGGATATATAAAGGGTAAAGATAGAAAGATACTAATTCAAGAAGAGGAAAGGAAAGTTGTTGAGTTAATATTTAATATGTTTGTCAGAGAAGGAAGGAATGTAAATGATATAGCAAGGTATTTGAAAGAACATAAGATAATGACTCCACAGGCATATAGATATAAACATAATAAAGAGGAACAAAAGGGAAGAAAGTTAAGTGCTGGAGGACCATATGCTTGGGATCCAAGTGCTGTAAGAAATATCTTAACAAATGAGTTGTATATTGGTACACAGTATTACAATAAAACAGTAGAGGGAAAGAGTGTACCAAAGGAGAAATGGGGAGTCTACTATCATGACCAAGACTTTATAGATAAGGAACTCTTTAAGAAAGCACAGTTATATCTCTCAGCTAGTACTACTAGATATAAGAGAGTTCAAAAAGAAAGTAGATTATATCTTCTGCAAGGTCTTCTAAAGTGTGCAAACTGTTACAACCCTACTATTCATACGGAACCATATGCCTGGAATGGCTTCCCTAAGAAGGTCAAATCTACAGGAGAGAAAGTATATTACTATCAATGCAGTTCAAAGAACAGTAATAAAAAAGAGAGGAGAAATATAGATTGTAAAACTATTCCTCTACCTGCTCTACCTTTAGAAAAGCATGTAATAGAGTTTGTAAGGGAATTACTGAATAATCCAAGAGTTGTATTTAAATATCAACAGAATCTTCAATCTAAGAAGGCTGATATAAGAGCTAAGAAAGATAGATTAAAAATTGTAAAACAATTATTGAATACTACAGAAAGTGCAAAAAGAAGGGTTGAGATTATGTATAGAGATGGAGACTACACTAGAGAAAGAAAGATCAAAGAGCTTGAGGAATTGGATGCTCAGTATAGAAGGAATCTTAAGGAGAAGGAAATACTAGAATCTGAATTATCAATATTCTCAAATACAGAGGAATACTTTAAAGCATTTGAACTATTCCAAGAGAAGTACGAGGAAGCAATGGAAGGTTATCTTAATAACAATAATGTTGATTATTTATATGGTCTAATCCACATGATGATCCATGAGATTATTGTATTTTCTAGACCTAAGAGAAAATCAGACAGTATTTCTGGTCCTAAGAAGGAAGGACAGATGATTCCATATAAACTTAAAATAGTATTGAAAATACCTTCAGAGATGCTTGGAGACTTGCTTTTCTCATTATCACCTGAATCTAAGTTACAGGCAGAAAAAGATGGATGGTGGGCGGCACAGGATTCGAACCTGTGACCCTCTCGGTGTAAACGAGATGCTCTAGACCAGCTGAGCTAGCCGCCCCACTTCCAAACCTGCCGAGAACAGGAGTCGAACCTGCACGGGATTTTGCTCCCACTACCACCTCAAGGTAGCGTGTATGCCAATTTCACCATCTCGGCATCACAAAACATTCTACCAAACCCTCATCTAAAACTCAATTAAGCACTCTCTAATGACAATCTTGGTTCTCTATCGACCTTCTCTATATCTTCTGCTTCATTCAAGAAATTACCTCTCAATACATTAAAATATGCAGCAATCCCTATCATTCCAGCATTATCTCCTCTAAGGTCAACATCTGGGTACAAATACTTCAAACCAAACGACCTGACTAATCTTCCAATCCTTCTAACAATCTCTTCACTATTCATTACCCCTCCCCCAACCAAAACACTCTTCACATCACTACATTCACATACCGCCTTCTCTAATTTAACCTCCAAAGACTCAACTACTGCATCTAAAAAACCTCTACAAAAATCATAAACCCATTCCTTATCATTCTCATGAGTTTCTCTTAATTCTCTAACTCTGTACAAACAAGAAGTCTTTAATCCCGAATAACTAAAATTTAAATCTCCAGAATTCTTCATAGGGATAGTAAATACAATATTTCCCCTCTTCCCCTTTTTAGCAAATTCACAAATTGTAGGTCCTCCTGGATATCCAAAATTAAGCATCCTTCCAACCTTGTCAAAAGCTTCTCCAACAGCATCATCTAATGTCTCTCCTAATTTTTTATACACACCAATCTCTCTTACATATATCAACTCAGTATGCTTTCCAGATACTAATAATCCTATTGCAGGAAACACGTCAGATATTTCATAATTCACATTTTTAGCACCTTTAGAATCAAGTACCAAAGAAGAAAGAAGATGCCCTTCCATATGATTTACAGGAACAAAAGGTTTTGAATATCTAATTGCTAAATCCTTTGCAAAAGCCAATCCTACTTCTAAATCTATAGCAAGACCAGGACCATATGTACATGCAATATATTCTATATCCTCTATCCTCATCTTGGATTTTCTTAGAGCTTCAGAATACACATATGGTAGATTCTTCTCATGCTCTCTTCTAGCAATATCAGGAACTACTCCACCCCATTGTGCATGTATTTCAACCTGAGAAGAAACAACTGAAGACAATATCTTCCTCCCTTTTAACACAGCAACAGATGTATCATCACAACTTGTATCAAATGCCAATATGATCGGCTCCCTAGATTCACCCATGGACTTCTAAACTCCTTTCATTCAAAGATAGGTACTTTATTACCACTTTATATATTTTCACATTCATATTGTCACACAACGCTTCTATCTCTTGGTAAAATTTATCTGCCCATTCTATTATCACTATATCTTCATTCTTTATATGTTCTACTAGCCCTGATTTTTCAAATTCATCATCTTCTAATCTCCAAGTATCCATATGTGCTAATGTCTTTTTTTTACCACCAAATTCATATTCGTATTCATTTATTATTGTATATGTTGGTGAATTAACAATCTCTTTTACATTTAATTGCTTCGCCATTCCTTTTGCAAATTGAGTTTTCCCAGCTCCTAGTTCCCCACTTAAAGCTATTACACATGGAATTTCTGGATTAATATATTTTTTAGTAAAGTATTGAGCAAACTTTATGGTTTCTTCTGTTGATTTTGATATTTTCTTTTCTAAAAGAATATCTTTTTTAAGTGAATTTTCAAATTCTATTTCTCCTTGCCTTAGTGTTGTAAGTTGATTCATAGTAGTATCTAGAACTGTAGAGGGAGAATTTTTAGGAAGTTCCCCTGCGTCTAGGAATAGGTCTATTAATTGAAGGTTTTGTTTAGGTAAGTCTTTTATTAACTTTTGGATGCTATATGGAGTGGGTCTGTATGATACATTGGCAGAAGTTGCAGTTATTGGTCTTCCAAATTTTTGTAGAAGTTCTAAGGTATAGGCGTAATCAGGATATCTTACACCTACTCCTCCAGTAGCAGATACAACAGGAGGTTTTAATATTCCGTTGCTTTTTGATATTACTGTTATTGGTCCTGGGAGGTAGTTTTTGTATATGTTTAGTGCCATTTCATTGAGTTTTACATATTTTTTAGCCATATCAATACTGCATACAGCTATTGATATTGGTTTAGATCCCCGGAGGGTTTTGTATTGCATAATTTTGCTTAAGGCATCTGGATTTTGTGCATCTACTCCTATTCCATAGCATGTTTCTGTTGGATACACAATCATACCACCTCCTTTTAGTACTTTTACGGCTTCCTTTATGCTTTTTTCTTTGTTTTTATTTATATCTATTATTTTCACAGTGTGATATTATACTAGGAATAGGTGAAAATACCTACTTGTAGTGAGTATTACATAATTTGATAAGCAGATATTATGGGAGTTATTCATTTAACAGATTCTACATTTAAGGAGGAGATTCTTGACTATGATGGAGTAGCCTTTGTTGATTTTTGGGCTCCATGGTGTGGACCATGTCAAGCTGTTGGACCGATTATTGATGAGCTTGCACAAGAGTTTGAGGGAAAGATTAAGGTAGGGAAAGTTAATGTTGATGAAGAAGGAACTCTTGCAGAAAAATATGGAATTTTAAGTATTCCTTCTGTATTTATTTTTAAGAATGGAGAGATTGTTGAGAAGATAACACAGATGGAGAGTAAGGAGACATATAGAGAAGCTATACTGAGATATATAGAGGAATAAGTATATGCCAATAGATTTAGAGAGTTTAAGAGAGCCATATCTTACAGAGATTTTCCCAACTAACAAGGTTGAGGTAGATGGTGAGAGGTATTTGTGCTATCTAGAACCTGAAGTAAAGGGATATGATAGGTGCTTCATATTTAAGAAGGAAGGTGATGAGTATGAGCAGGATAATGTGTTTCAAGTTACACCAGATACTAGGAATTTAAGTGAGAAATCAATTGAGTTTCTTAATGTTGTAGATATTAAAGATGAAGAGGTTATGAGGATGTTGATAGGGAGAGGGAATGAGATAATACAGAAATCTCAAGAAGATAGTATGAAGTTAACAAATTTGAAAGGGAATATACAGATAAATGGTGTTACCCTCGAGATGTCATATCAGTCTCCTTATGTTAATATTGCAGGTAGAAGTTTGCATGATCAATATACTCATAGGGTATTAGATAGACAGTATATGTAATTGTGATTTTGGGAGTGTTTTGGTATACTCATCATACTTAATGGAGTGGTAGCTCAATTTGGTTAGAGCATCTCACTGTCACTGAGAAGGTTGCGGGTTCGAGCCCCGTCCATTCCGCCATTTTCAACATGTTCCAACAAGACCCGTGCACCTTCTTTCAAAACCCTTATGGGGATTGAGTAATTTTGACTCTAAAAAGTAAAGTTTCCAAAAGTAAGGCCTGGTGGATGAAAAGGGTCAAAAAAGAGATGTTTTTAAGAGCTCTTGGTTCGAAGGTAGAATGCTTATATTTACTGACAACAAAAAACTATCTCTAAAAACCCTTCTTTATAATCTCTCTAACAATCTCAATTATTTTGAACTCTTATAAAATTCCTTTTTATATCTACTAACAACAAACAATCCTGACATACTAATTATCCCTATTACAAAACTCCATACTAAATTGTCATAGGTAGCAGGGTTGATAGGATCATTATATGCTAAAGCATATGTTGAATAAGCATCGGTATCAAATGTTAGGGTGCCCGTATTAGCATCATATACACCCTCTATTTCTTCAACAGTTCCTTCATGCTCTCTAAGTATCATATATTGCGCATGCCCTTTAAGATCATCAGAAAGCGTTAATGTCACAGTTGTACTCTCATCTAATTCAGTAATATTTGTTCTCCATACATCTTCTGTAGTTCCTTTATATATAACTTCGTTTAATGATAGGTCTAGATATGTGTCAATCTCAAAATCACCAGCCTGTGATTCAAAAGATGCTTCGTCAATATCTGTTGCATCTCCTATAAGAAGTTCTGCATTTCCATTAATTTCTGTAGCAGGTACTGCTATATTAGCGGCCGCTATTTTTTCAGTATCAAGACTAATTATGTCTGAAGTTCTTTCAAATATTGCACTTAAGTGTAAATTATTGTTTGGCATTATAAAAGTGTAAGAAGCTTTTCCT
>Ga0208825_1000711_pt1 | contig 29551 bp, 23 predicted proteins | sample AD_UKC113_MetaG_FD_184450 | JGI IMG/M metagenome (GOLD analysis project Ga0208825, IMG submission 184450) | Active sludge microbial communities of municipal wastewater-treating anaerobic digesters from Hong Kong - AD_UKC113_MetaG (SPAdes)... | ecosystem: Engineered > Bioreactor > Anaerobic >...
ACCTATCTGGCACACACTGAAAACGATGCAGTTGAATACTGTGCTGGTTCCTGTTTATTGGGAGCTTATCGAGCCACAAGAAGGCAAGTTCGATTTTACGCTTGTGGATAGCATTATTTTCTCGGCGCGAAAGTATGACCTGAAAATTGTATTCCTGTGGTTTGGTTCTTGGAAGAATAGTATGTCGTGCTATGCTCCGTATTGGGTGAAAATTGATCAAGAGCGATTTCCAAGAGCACGCATAAAAAATGGAAATGCCCTTGAAATTCTAACACCCTTCAGTGAGGAAAATCGAAATACAGATGCTGACGCCTTTGCTTTGTTGATGAAACATATCCGAAGTATTGACAGCAAAGAAAATACAGTAATCATGGTTCAGGTTGAAAATGAAATTGGAATGATACCAGAAGCTCGTGATTATTGTTCAGCCGCAGAAAAAGCTTTTAAGGAAATGGTACCCAAGGAGTTAATGGATTACCTTCAAAAGCATAAAAATTCACTTAACAAAGATTTTCTTGCTATTTGGAAAAATGCAGGCATGAAAAGCGCTGGAACATGGGAAGAAGTGTTTGGAAAAGGTTTACAGACAGATGAAATTTTTATGGCTTGGAATTTTGCTCAGTACACAAACTACGTAGCGGAGGAGGGTAAGAGAGAATACAACATACCGATGTATGTTAATGCAGCGCTCATTCGACCCAATTACAAACCAGGTCAATATCCCAGCGCGGGTCCTTTACCACATTTAATTGATGTGTGGCGTGCAGCAGCCCCTGCAATAGATTTTCTGGTGCCGGATATCTATTTCAAAAATTTTGCTGAATGGCTTGGGAAATACGACCAAAGCGGGAATCCAATTTTTATACCTGAAGTTGATAGTCGCCAAAGTGTAACGAATGCTTTTTATGCAATTGCACATCATAATGCCATGGGATATAGTCCTTTTGCAATTGAATCAGTGGAAAATCCTGAGAGCAACCAATTTAATCAAGCGTATACTCTTCTTCATCAATTGACTCCTCTGATTCTTGAGCATCAGGGAAAAGGAACAATGGATGGATTTCTGCTTGATAGTGCATCACAAACAGATCGATTAACAATAGGTAATTTTGCTTTCATTATAAAACATGAATATTCATGGCCTTATGCTCCTCGTAGAGAAGATGAAGCGCCTCGCTATGGCGGATTGATTATTCAAATAGCCGATGATGAATATTATGTTGCTGGAAGTGGAGTGGTGATAACCTTTGAATCTGCTTCCAAGGATGGAGCAATCGTTGGCATTGCAAGCATAGATGAAGGAAAATTCGAAGGAGAATGGATCACCGGACGTCGTTTAAATGGGGATCAAAGTCATCAAGGCAGGCATTTGTATTTACCAGGCGGCAAGTTTGGCATTCAAAAGGTAAAGTTGTATAAATACAAATGAAATAATTGGACGGTAATTTTATCGTTAAATGGAAGGAAAAATCAAAATGAAGAGGTCTTTAGTTTTAGTAGTAATTCTAATATGTACTACAACTGTGTATTCACAAAATCAATTCCAATGGAATGGTAAGAAATGCGCTGTTGTCCTTACGTATGATGATGCACTGAACGAGCACCTCGATAATGTTGTCCCGTTGCTCGATTCATTAGAATTGCATGCGACTTTCTATGTCCCTCCTTCCTTTCCAGGATTCTATACCAGAATGGATGAATGGAAAATTGTTGCACAGAAAGGGCATGAACTCGGAAATCATACACTCTTTCATCCTTGCATTGGTTCTGGAGCCGGAAGAGAGTGGGCCCCACAGGAATATAATTTAAATGATTACTCGCTAAAGCGTATACGTGATGAGATGGTTTTGGCAAATTCAATACTTAAATTCCTCGATGGAAAAGAGCAAAGGACTTTTGCATATCCTTGTGGAGATATGACCGCTGAAGGAATATCGTATAAAGAAATTGCACAAGAACTCTTCATTGGCGCTCGCGGTGTAAGCGGAGGAATTGTTAAGTCAACAGACATAGATATTTATAATGTTAATTGCTATATGGTTAATGGTGAATCATCCACTCAACTTATCGAACTTGTCAAGAAGTCGTTAGACGAGGGAGGTCTCATGGTGTTTTTATTCCACGGCGTTGGAGGTGGAAGCAATTTGAATGTGTCTTTATTGGATCATCGAGATCTCTTGTTATTTCTGAAAAATAACCAATCACAAATTTGGGTAGCTCCAATGAAAGACGTTTTAATTTTTTTACAAAATCAATAATGAAAATTAGGTTTAATGAATCAATAAACTATAATTACACGAATAAATATAGGAGCTCAAATGCAACAAATGAAACAAATTCAAAAATATATTCTCATAATCACATTAGTAGTTCTCACTGGAGGTACTGCGTTTGCACAAATTCAAACAGATGTTCCTGCATTGAAAGATGTTTATGCTAATGACTTTTACATAGGATGTTTACTCTCTTATAAACATGTTGGATTTCCGAGTGATCCAGATGTTCCAGGTCAATCGTCATTGTTATATCCTAATGGCGATGGTGGATATCTTATTAAATTCCATATGAATTCTATGAGTCCGGGTAATAATATGAAGCCACAGTACACAGTGGATCTCTCGGGTAGCGCTTCTGCGTATGCATCAGCTTCGACGCAAGCAGCAAAGGATTCGATAGATATACATCCAATAATTAAATTTAATGGCGACTTGATTGCACAACTTAATTGGGCTCAACGACAGGGATTTACATTTCGAGGACATACATTAGTTTGGTACAATCAGACTCCTGGTACTGCATTTTTCCGCTCTGGTTATACTTCAACGGGGACACGACTAAGTAAAGAGAAAATGACTCAAAGGATGGAAAATTATATTAAAGAGGTAATTCGTCTGGTTCATGAAAATTGGCCCGGACTTCTTTCTGCATTCGATGTTGTCAACGAGGCTGTCAATGAGAATGGAACGGATCGCACTACAAACAATGAGTGGTACACAACATTTGGTGATAATAGTTATATCATGAAGGCATTTGAATTTGCACGGAAGTATACAGTAGAATATGGCGAGACGCAAATCAAATTATATTACAATGATTACAATACTCATAACTCGGCAAAAGCAGATGGTATTGTTCGAGTCTGCGGACCAATTTTTCGTGCAGGATACTTAGACGGCATTGGGATGCAAGAACATGATGGTATAGCATATCCAACCGCTGAACAATGGATTGCTTCCTATAATAAATTCGATACAATTTGCACAGAGATGGCAGTAACAGAATTGGATGTAAAGACAGGAAGTAATACTCCTTCTGCAACTCAATTAGCAAGTCAGGCAAATCAGTATGCTCAGCTCTTTAAGTGCTTTGTCGAAAGAAGCTATCGAAGTGGACGCGGTAAAATTATCAATGTTTCAAAAGATGGATTGAACGATCAGTATACTTTTGTCAATGAAGCAACGTCGCTGTGGAATGCTAACAATCAATGTAAACCAGCTTTTTATTCTGTAGTCAATGTCGGTTTGTACTACAATATTCTGGATTCCCTCATAAGCTATGCAGACACTCTTAAAGAGGATAATTACACTCCAACAAGTTGGCAACCGTTTTCAGAGGCTTTGATGCATGCAAAGCAAGTACGCGACAGCAATTTCTCAGTGAATGTGCCAGCAGATACAGCATTAATGAATGCAAAAGAGGAATTAGCATCGGCTATTGATGGATTGGTAAAACAGGTTTCTGCCGTAAAAGCGCCTACAACGCAAATGCCCTATGCATTTAACTTAAATCAAAATTATCCAAATCCTTTTAATCCAACAACGAGGATTGAGTTTTCTCTTCCAGAAGCGTCGACAATTGAACTGGAACTCTATGATGTGTTAGGGAAACAAGTCCTAACAATTGCACAAGGGATGTACAGCGCTGGCGCTCATCAGATTGTTTTTAATGGTTCGAATTTAGCCTCTGGAATTTATTTCTATAAGTTACAAACTGGACAATATTTTGCCGTAAAAAAATTAACAATATTAAAATAATAATATAAGGAGAACAAACTATGCAAAACAAAATTAAAAGATGGGCGTTAATGCTTACCATTCTTTTATTTGTTTTACCAATGTTCGCGCTCAATGCGCAGTTGGTAAAAGATGGAAGCTTTGAAGAGTGCCCAGTGGGAGTAATTAGCGAGACAAGTCTCAATGGGTGGCTGCTCCTTTCAGAATCGAGTGTTTCGCCTGCTCCAGTATTTGAAATTGTCAGTGATACCGTAAAAGATGGAAATCGTGCATTACGGATCATTGTCAATGGGGTTGGATCGAATCAGTGGGATATTCAGGTCGTTGCAGATAGCATCCCGGTGAAAAGAGGGAAGCAGTACAAGTACTCCGTATGGGCTAAAACGCAATCGGGTACATCTACAGCAAATTTTACAGTTGGTAACTATTCATATAGCGAGTATGCGCGATTAGGGAGCGCCGCAATAACGACTCAATGGCAAGAGTATACATTGACCTTTACTGTCAATGATGATGTGACCTATGCTCGTGCTCCCATTCATTTTGGCTTCTCCGCAAATAGTGGCGATACAATCTATATTGATAATATGAATATTATTGATATCGAAAGAGAAGCGCTAACCCGAACACCGTTTATTGTGGAAGCTGAATCGGGACAGTTAGGAAGTAATTTCGCGATACAATCCAGCGGTGATGTTACTTATGTTACTGTACTAAACAATTATACAGGTTTGCAATATCCTGGGGATACAAGTAACATAATAACGTACGAAATTCTTTTCCCCTATGCTGAGACATATAGTTTATATGCCCGCATTCGAGTAAACTCTGGTGGTTATAATGATGATAGTTTCTTCTATGGGAGTGATTTTGGTGTCAGAGATACTCTTGGAGAGGACTGGGCTTTTATCAATGGATTAGCGAGCGCAGGTTTTTCAGATCCTGCTAACGTCGTGTATGATCCAGGTGGAGCTGGAACAGGCGTTTGGAAGTGGGTTAATCTATCCAGAAATAAATACCAAGGTGATACGACCGTTACTTTTAAGGTTGAAGCAGACAGCGTTGTAAAGATCTTCCAAATTGGCGGTCGAGAAGATGGACTTGATATTGATAAATTTGCATTTGGTCGTTCCGATCTTTATTTCACTGTAGATAATCTTGATAAGTGCGAGCCGGGATCGCCTTCTTATCCAGGCACGGTCTGGGAAGGTCCACCACTCGCTTCAAAGCAGCAAAAATTTGTTGGTTGTGCCTATAGCTCAAGTCAATCGCCCAACTTCGAAGCATACTGGAATCAAGTAATTCCAGAGAATGGCGGCAAATGGGGTAGCGTTGAGGCAACAAGAGATGTTATGAATTGGGGAGAGGCTGATGCAGCATATCAGCTTGCAAAATCCAATGGTTTTCCATTTACGTTCCATGTGCTTGTTTGGGGGGCGCAACAACCTTCCTGGATTAGTAGCCTTCCTCAAGAAGAACAACTAGAAGAAATTCGTGAATGGTTCCAAGCTGTTTGTGATCATTTTCCAGATATAGAATATCTTCAAGTAGTCAATGAACCACTTCATGCACCACCAGACGGTCAAAGTTCACGTGCAAATTACATCAATGCTTTAGGTGGAGCTGGAACAACAGGTTGGGATTGGATTATCAATGCCTTCCGAATGGCGCGAGAAATTTTCCCTGATTCCGTCAAGCTTATGCTCAATGACTACAGCATTATTAACAGTACTCAAAGTACGCAACAATACCTTAATATTATTCGGTTGCTACAAGCTGATACTTTGATTGATGTCATCGGGGAACAAGGGCATGCATTTACAACAAAAAATACCAATGCTACTGTATTAAAGGCAAACCTTGATTCGTTAGCATCTACAGGATTGCCAATTCAAATTTCTGAATTGGATATTGATGGTCCCACAGATGGAGAGCAATTAAATGAATATAAGCGTGTTTTCCCGCTTTTCTATGAACATCATAGTGTCAGTGGAATTACTTTATGGGGATGGAGACCTGGCTTGTGGAGAAATGATCAAAAAGCATATCTCATTGGCCAGGATGGAGCCGAACGCCCTGCATTACAATGGTTGCGCAGTTATTTAGATACCGCCAATGTTATTCTGCCAGTTGAAAAGGAAGGAACCATTGCGCAGTCGTACAAGCTGCTACAGAATTACCCGAATCCTTTCAATCCATTGACGAAAATAGGATATACTATTCCGCAGAAAGTGCATGTTACAATCAAAGTATATAACACGCTTGGACAATGTGTTACGACATTATTTGATGGCGAACAACCGCAAGGCTCATACGAGATACCATTTGATGGGAGTAAGTTAGCAAGCGGCGTATACTATTATCAACTTCGTGCTGGAAATTATATTGAGACAAAGAAGTTAATGTTATTGAAATAATATATTCTGGATTTTTGCTATAAGAAAGCAGTGTGAAGCGCTGTCTGAGTAATATAGATCCGAAAGGATTGTTTGGACAGCGCTTAATTTCTCTCCAAAAAGAATAGCTAGTATTACTTGATGAAATACTAAATTATATGAAAATGCTCCTTGATTAGGGAGTTGAATAATTCTTTTTAGTTTATGGATTAACTTGTTATCAAAAATTAGCCTTACTGGTACTACTTTTATGAGAAAAGGACAAGCATTGGTTCTGATAAAAGCAGATGCTCGTTTTTCAGCTGATGTCTATTATTGAATATTTGATTCTTAAGAAATTGTCTCGTTATTTTTAATGTATAGTTATTGAAAAGGTTAAGTTATTCCTACAAAAAGAAAGTTCAATTAAAATTTGTAAGGTCTATTATGAATTTCATAACAAACAATAAAAAAGGGTTAAGCTCCACCGGTTTTATTTTGCTACTAATGACGTTAACTTTTTTAAATGGGGTACTATTTTCTCAACCATCTGGCGGACCTTATGGGCCGATGCGGCAAGTATATGAATTACCCCAAAATGTTGGTAGAGTCTTCTATGTAGCCGTAGATGGGCAATCGAAAAATAAAGGCGAAAATCCTGCCAATCCAACGACATTAGAATCTGCGATAGGGCAAGCGAGAACCGGGGATGCGATCATTCTTCGAGGTGGTGTCTATCGTACGGGGGATTTAATTATCAATCAAAGAGCGCTTATTCAACCCTATCAAGATGAACAACCAATATTAAAAGGAACGCTCGTTGCTACTCAATGGGAGAATCTGGGAAATGGGGTGTGGCGAACAAAGTGGGAGCGTTTGTTTCCATCGAAACCAGCCGATTGGTGGCGTCGTGAAAGAGAAGGGAAAAAGACTCCGCTTCATCGGTTTAATAATGATATGGTGTTTATCGACGGCAAATTTTTGCAATCCGCTGGTTGGGAAGGCGAGGTAAACGAAGGCGCTTATTACATTGATTATGAAAAAGGTTATGTCTATATAGGAATGGATCCTTCAAACCATCTTGTCGAAATTACTGCATTTGATATTGCACTTCTTAGAACAACAAAAAAATGTCACGGCAAGCAATCGGATAAAAGAGGATTCGTCCTACGAGGAATTACCTTTTCACAATATGCTTATCGAGCTTTGGAAGTGGAAGGTACTGAACCAGAGGGAATATCGCCGGAATCCGAACATGGCAAAGAAGTAGTTGGAACTGTGATTGAGAACTGTACAATTACCGATTGTTCTCGAGTTGCAGCATATTTAAGAGGGGACTCTTTGATTATAAGACATTGTCTTGTGAGCAATACGAGTACAGAAGGAATCTATATCATAGCTTCAAATGATGTTTTGCTTGAAAGGAATATCTTTACTAAAAATAATATTGAAGGAATTACAGGATACTATCCTGCGGCTGTAAAAATATTTAATCAGTGTTATCGTGTTACCTGTCGAGATAATTTGGTAATCGATCTTCCTAACTCAAATGGAATTTGGTATGATGTTGGTAACGTTGACGGTTGTTTTGTGAATAATTGGGTTGAAAATGTTGGAAATGCAACGTCACAAATTCGTACGGATCAACTCTGGCCAAGTGATAACGGCTTTTTCTTTGAAATCTCAAAAGGCGCTATTTGTGCTGGCAATGTTTTTGTGAATTGTGATCATGGAGTTACAATCCTTAATAGTTCGAATGTTCAAATTTATAACAACACTTTTGTCAATAGTATGGCTTGCATAGGTCGTGATGGACGAAGCGCTGTTGGCGATCATTTTGGCTGGCATCCAAGTACAGGTCCCGATGTAGATAAACGTGAGGGCCATGCTTTTGTTAATAACCTTCTTGTTGGGAACGGCGACTTTGCTCGACCATTATTGTTTGTTTGGCAGCCGTCCAATTTATGTGAGCGATTGCCGAATTCACAATTAAAGAAAGTTGAATACAATGTATTTGTGCGTCGGTCACAGGAACAAAATTATCCATTGATTTTATGGAGCCCAGCACAGAATGAAAAATGTCAAGCCATGTGTAAATCGTTAGATGATTTTCGGTTACTAATTCCGGACCGTGCTGAAAGAAACCAATATTATGCTCAATATTTTGGTCCGTTGTTTAAAGGTTTAGAATTAGGAAGGTTGGAACTTTTAGATTCTTTTCCAGGTTCAAAAGTTGGTACTCGCTGCACTGAAGAAATTAGGAATCATTTCGATCCAGATTGTGACACTTGCACCTATGTGGGAGCTTATCCTCCATTGGAAAAATAGATAGAAAATTTATGATCATAAGCGAATAACGAAAAGTACACTTGACTTTATGAATTTTTATTGATAAAATAAAAACGTTATAAGTTCAATTGAACTGATATGATAATGATGCATTAAAATAAAAATAGAAAGAAAAATATGACGCATAAATATTTCCCCACTATAAAACAACCAATACAGTACGAAGGTAAAGCATCCAAGAACCCATTAGCCTTTAAGTACTACAACAAAAATCAGAAAGTTGGGAACAAAACGATGGGGGAGCATTTACGATTTTCAGTCGCTTACTGGCATACTTTAATGGGGAACGGACAAGATATGTTTGGAGCGCCGTCGATTATTAGGGAATGGCACAAGGCAAGCGATCCAATGAAGCGTGCCGAAGATACCTTAGAAGCTGCATTTGAATTTTTTCAAAAGCTTGGCGTAGACTATTACTGTTTCCACGATCGAGATATTGCACCTGAAGGGAATTCATTTGCTGACTCATGCAAGAACTTGGAAAAAATAGTTTCAAAAGCAAAGCAGTTGCAAAATGACACTGGAATAAAATTGCTCTGGGGAACTGCGAATCTATTTAGCAATCCGATTTACGCACAAGGTGCCGCAAGCAGTCCAAATGCCCATGTGTTTGCAACAGCTGCAGCACAGGTCAAACATGCTATTGATGCAACTAAAGAATTAGGCGGAGAAAACTATGTGTTCTGGGGTGGACGAGAAGGATACGAAAGTTTTCTCAACACGGATATTCAGCGTGAACAAGAACACTTGGCTCGATTTTTCTCTATGGCAGTAGAGTATAAAAAGAAGATTGGTTTCGATGGCCAATTTCTTATTGAACCAAAACCTGCTGAACCAATGAAACATCAATATGATTCTACTGCAGCAACAACACTCTATTTTTTGAGCCGATTTGGTTTGTTAGATTATTTTAAACTTAATATCGAAGCTAACCATGCAACTCTTGCAGGCAATATTTTTGAGCATGAACTTGCCGTTGCATCTGCTTCTGGAAAATTAGGAAGTGTAGATGCAAACCGTGGCGATCTACTGCTGGGTTGGGATACAGATCAATTTCCAACTGACCTGTATAGCACAACCTATGCAATGCTGATAATTTTGAAGCAAAATGGACTTGGGAAAGGTGGATTAAATTTCGATGCAAAGGTGCGTCGAAGTTCAACCGACCCACTTGATTTGTTCTATGCTCATATTGGAGGAATGGATACATTTGCACGTGGATTGCTCATCGCTCAAAAAATAATCGATGATAAAGTATTAGATCAATTTATCGATGAGCGTTATTCTTCCTTCTCTAGTGGAATTGGTGCGGATATACAGGTTGGTAAAGTCGGTTTTGAGGAACTTGATAAGTGGGTCAATCAACAATCTAATCCACAGCTACAAAGTGGAAAAATTGAATTGTTGGAAAACATTATAAATTCATATATCGAATAATGAATTTTGAAGGCACAACCGTGTGGAATTTATTATTTTAATAAACAAAATTGATAATTGATTATTAAAAAAGTAATATGAAATATTATAATCCATCAAAAAATAGAGATTAATTATGGTATAATAGTTGATATATATTTATTGGGTAATTGAAAGCACCCTAATAAATGTGGGCATTAGCTCACAGCAGCACCTACAGCTTTCTACTTCAGCCTTACACACGCGCTAACAATGGAGCCTGTCTCCTCCCCGCCTTTTTAGGAGATAGGCTTCATATTTTTTATTGTTCTGGATATCCAATACTTTGAGCTAAAATTATTTTTTCATCTTCAGGCAATTGAAGTAATTTTGATAGTTCTGATTTTTGCATACTTGCACGAGCGACCGACCCTAATCCAGCAGATGCGCAATAGAGATGAACATTTTGTACTATACACCCAACTGTAATTCCTGAAAAAATTATTTTCTCTTCATCTCCAATTTCTCCAAATGCAGATAATTTGGCAGTGTAAACAAAATTAACAGTTGCTTTCTTCACAAACTCTTGTGTTCCTGTCATTGCTCGACAATCTTGATCACTAATTTGAATAAGTGAGTGGTTCGTTCCATCATACCTAAAAACACCCTGCGGGAGAAAAACATAGAGATTGACATTTTGACGATTCATTGCAGATGGTACGGTTCTTTTTCCACTTTCTTTTCTGTTAACGCCATACGCTGCCCAGAGAAGATTCGAAAGTTCTTGTTGGGACAACTGAAGCGTATCAAAATTTCTTTCTGATGCTCTGTGTTGAAGAGTATACAACAGCGATTTACTTTGACTCAAATCTGGAGCTGGAAGTTGTATAGTTTTGTTTTGTGCATTACAGAGTGAAAACGAAAGAAGAAAAAATAGAAAAGGAAATGCGAGTAAAAGTTTCATTGTAGATTCTCCTTAAATTTATAGAAAAAAGGAATTTACCTTTGACTTCTCTCATTCTATTATGTATCTTAAAACGACAGAAGTCATTAATTCTTACTCTTATTTTGATGAAAATGAACTATAAAAGCAAATATTTGAGAGGACAAAAAATCAATCCTCTCCCAATTAAGAAAAATATTACAGTAGTTGATTTACTCGAACATCATTTTCAGGCGTATAATGCCGCTCGATTATCGGATGCTGCGCGAATATTTGTAGAAAAAATGGTGGATCCTGATTGCACTGTTGGAATGAGTCTGACTGGCGCTCTAACGCCAGCGGGATTGGGCGGCTCCTGTATTGTGCCGCTTATGAAAGCAGGATTTGTTGATTGGATTGTCAGTACGGGCGCCAATCTTTACCATGATACTCATTTTGTTATTGGACATGCACTCCATCGAGGTTCACCCTTTGTAGATGATAGAGATTTGCGAAAAGAAAAAGTTGTTCGAATTTACGACATCCTCTTTCATTATGAAGTTTTGCTCGATACGGATGAGTTCTTTCGTACTGTTATCCTGTCTCCGGAATTCCAAAAAGAAATGAGTACTTCGGAATTTCATTATCTTTTGGGAAAATATATTGCGGAACGAGAGCGAAAGTTACGTATGCCATACGAAAGTATACTTGGCACGGCATATCGTTGTCAAATTCCGGTGTATACTTCTTCACCTGGCGATAGTTCAATAGGAATGAATGTTGCTGCAACAGCATTGTTTGGTAATCGCCTACGTTTAGATCCAATTGCGGATGTGAATGAAACCGCTGCAATTGTGTTGAATGCAAAGCGTAATGGCGGAAAAAGTGGTGTGCTTATTTTCGGCGGAGGTTCGCCAAAGAATTTTATGCTTCAGACCGAGCCTCAAATTCAGGAAGTGCTCAATATTAACGAAAAAGGGCACGATTACTTTATTCAAATTACAGATGCACGACCAGACACAGGTGGACTTTCAGGAGCGACTCCTTCGGAAGCAGTAAGCTGGGGAAAAGTTGATCCGAATCAATTGCCAGATACAGTAGTATGTTATTTAGATTCAACGGTCGCAATGCCGTTACTGGTTTCATATGCACTTGCAAAGGGAAAGCAAAAAAAATTAAAGCGCCTCTTTCAACATAGAGAGGAGCTCCTTTTAAAACTCAAAATGGAAGCAAATAAAAATACTCATTCTAAAAAGTAAATGATTCATTCACCAATTATAATAGGAGAATTTCAATGGATCGTTATCAAGAATTGATAGATTTAATTGGAACTTTTAAAACAGATTTCGAAAAATTTTACAATAAGAAAAATAAATCGGCTGGTGTGCGGTTGCGGAAAGATATGGCTCTTTTAAAAAGAAAAGCTCAAGAAATTCGGAACGAAGTTCAGGATATTAAAACTAAGATATCTGAACAGGAATCTTCTGTTGAACAACCAAGCGAACAACAGCAGGTTCAGCAATAAGTTTTGAGCAGAACAGCTGAGGGGAGGTTATGCTATTAAAGATAGGAAATAATATTTTAGATTAAGATGTCTCTGTAAAGTAAAATGAAGACAATGAAAAAATACGTCCTTTTTGGTTTTTTTACTGGTCTACTGACCATGTTTTTTGTGTGGTTGTGGAAAAAAGAAATGAAAGAAGGAGATGAATTTGAAGAATTGTACGATTCTTCAACAGAACCGAAGATGTTATTTGGTAATGCTTTTAAAAATGTACCGGATAAACTGTAAACCCTGCTTCTTTCCATTGATGGTAAGAAATTGTCAAGAATAGATTGTTGTACTGAAATCATAGATTTGAATACTTTATGGATGATCTTAACGAACAACGGAAAAAAGTAGAAGAAATCAAGAAGAAGATTCTTGACCAAAAGAAAAAGAGCGGCGCTGGAGAAAGTGGAACACAATCAGCCGCACCAGTACAACAATCGAATGCTCCTGTGCAGCAAGCGCCTCCGATTTTGAATCAGCCGAAGACTCAGGAACAAGCGACGCGACAAGCGCTACCTCAATCTCAAGATGCTCGGAATGAAAAACCGAAGCCTGAGAGTGAGAGTCAACAGAAGCCCACATCGTCAACTTCCATTCAAGTATACTTGCAAACATTGTATCAAGCGCTTTCTGATGGTGTGTTAAGTAAAGATGAAGAGGTGTTGTTAGCGACGCTTCGAAAGTCATTAGGTATTCGAGATGAAGATCATTATAAGATGATCAAAGACATTCAGCGGGAAGTTTACGTTCAAGCTCTTAGGGAAGGATGGCGGGATGGGAAAATAACAGAAGAGGATGTCGAGAAGCTCGAAAAGTTACGTGAGATTTTTCACATTTCGGCTGACGAGCATTTGAGACTTGAGAAAATGGTTCGGCAACAAGTCTTACGGAAAGGATAAAAAATTTCTGTACCACTTGACATTCCCATTAGATTTTATTATTCTTTGTATAGAATTATTTACTAAGGTAAAGTGAAACAGATCAATTACATAACAGCAATGACAATAAAATCACCAGCGATCAGCCGAGCCGTACGAGAATCTGTATTCACTCTTTTACCAACCGTGATTGGCCTCCTTATTCTTATTAGCCTCGTAATTATTGGCTAAGGATACGCCAGAGGCCAGCGAAGCACACCCCGCAAAGTTCTCAAAGGTTTTTGCAACGTTCGCCTCTGGCAGACGAAGAGGTATATTTTTATATTTAAAAATAGAAGGAATACATTATGCGAAGCGATAAAGTAAAGAAAGGTTTTGAACGAGCTCCTCACCGGGCATTGTTCCGTGCCGTAGGCGTTAAAGAAGAAGATTTTGATAAACCATTTATTGCAGTCGTCAATTCCTATGTGGACGTCATTCCTGGGCACGTGCACTTACAGGAATTTGGGAAGATTGTAAAAGAGGCAATACGAAAAGCTGGTGGAGTGCCATTTGAATTCAATACCATTGGCGTTGATGATGGTATTGCAATGGGACACGAAGGAATGAAGTTTAGTTTGCCTTCACGAGAACTTATTGCGGACAGTGTTGAAACAATGATCGAGGCTCATCAGTTTGATGGAATGGTGTGTATTCCGAACTGTGATAAAATTGTGCCAGGAATGATCATGGGAGCAATTCGTGTTAATATTCCGGCTATCTTTGTTTCAGGTGGACCGATGTTAGCGGGAAAATCACCCGATGGGAGAGCTTTAGATTTGATTTCTGTATCTGAAGCTGTTGGTGCATTTAAGGCAGGGAAAATATCTGCACAGGAATTAGATATGCTCGAACACTATGCATGTCCATCGTGCGGCTCTTGCTCTGGATTGTTTACAGCGAATTCCATGAATTGTCTTTTAGAGGTTCTCGGATTGGCGTTGCCATATAATGGCACAGCGTTAGCGCGTACTCCTGAACGAGAAGAACTTGCGAGGCAAGCAGGCGCTCTTATTATGGAATTAGTTGCGAAAAATATTCGTCCACGCGATCTTGTTACGAGGGATGCCATTGATGACGCTTTTGCACTCGATGTTGCGATGGGGGGAAGTACTAATACCGTTCTCCATACGCTTGCATTTTGTAATGAAGCAGGCATTGAGTATTCGTTAGAGAGAATTAATGAAATTGCCAATCGAACTCCGCATCTCACTAAAATAAGTCCATCGGGTCCATGGCACATTGAGGATTTACATCGTGCCGGTGGAATTCCAGCATTGTTAAAAGAAGTTTCAAAGAAGAAAGAGACGCTCCTCCATCTTAATCGAAAAACTGTGAGCGGGAAAACGCTGCAGGAAATTATTGACACTGCAAAAGTACAAGATTATGAAGTTATTCGTCCGATTGAGAATCCACATTCTGACCGAGGAGGGTTGGCGATATTGTTCGGGAATCTTGCCCCGCAAGGCGCTGTTTTAAAAACAGCAGGTGTTGCGCCTGCAATGATGAAGCATAAAGGACCAGCTCGAATTTACGAAGGGCAAGAAGAGGCTTTCAATGGAATTTTAGCCGGGGAAGTGCAAGCAGGCGAAGTTGTAGTAATTCGCTATGAAGGTCCTCGCGGTGGACCAGGAATGCAAGAAATGCTTTCACCAACTTCTGCATTGATGGGAATGGGATTAGGCGAAAAAGTTGCACTAATTACCGACGGACGATTCTCTGGTGGAACGCGTGGAGCATGCATTGGACATGTTTCACCTGAAGCTGCTGCAAAAGGTCCAATTGCAGCGCTGCGGAATGGAGATATTATTGAAATCGATATCGAAGCTCGTTCTCTGAATGTTCAACTGAGCGAAGATGAAATACAGAAACGGCTTGAGCAATTGCCGCCCTTCATCCCTCGTACTACAAGTAAATGGTTAAGACGCTATGCCCAACTTGTTACGAGTGCAAATACTGGCGCATCATTAAAAGATTAAATGTATTAACAATATTATCAACTTATAATAAGGAGATATCTATGGCTTCGTCAAAACAACAAGAAAAAGTTCAGGGGAAGTTAATGACTGGAGCAGAAATATTTGTACGAAGTCTTGTAGAAGAAGGTGTTGAAGTAATATTTGGCTATCCTGGCGGGGCAACCATAGGAATTTATGATGTACTTCACGATATCACGGATATTAAACATGTTCTTACACGGCACGAGCAAGGCGCTACGCATGCTGCGGAAGGGTACGCGCGTGCAACAGGACGTCCGGGAGTTGTGCTGGTTACATCCGGACCCGGAGCAACTAATACAGTTACCGGAATTGCAGATGCGTATATGGATTCGGTTCCTATCGTTGTGTTTACAGGACAGGTAGCGACAAAGCTTATTGGAAACGATGCTTTTCAGGAAGCAGATATTGTTGGAATCACGCGGCCAATTACAAAACATAATTTTTTGGTGAAGGATGTAAAGGATCTTACTCGTACAATTAAAGAAGCTTTCTATATTGCAACTACTGGTAGGCCGGGTCCAGTGCTTGTGGATTTGCCAAAAGATGTTATGGCTCAGAAAGCTGTGTTTGAATACCCTAAGACAGTTTCTCTCCGGAGTTATAATCCGGTTGTCGAAGGAAATATTAAACAGATTAAAAAGGCGGCTGAAGTCATCAATAAAGCGAAAAGGCCTGTGCTCTATGTTGGGGGTGGAGTCATTCATTCCAACGCATCTCATGAGCTTCGTACGTTAGCTGAAAAGCTCAATTGCCCGGTCGCGACAACTTTGCATGGTTTAGGCGCTTTTCCTGAAGACAATAAACTTGCGCTTGGTATGCTGGGAATGCACGGTACATGGTATTCCAACTATGCAGTACATTACTGCGATGTACTTATTGCTGTCGGAACGCGCTTTGATGATAGAGTTACTGGAGATACAACCGCCTTTGCCGCCGAAGCAAAGAAAATTCATATTGATATTGATCCATCTGCAATTAGTAAAAATGTACCAGTGGATGTTCCAATTGTGGGCGATGTAAAGAATGTTTTGCGACAATTAATACAATATGTTCGTCCACTCGATACTTTAGATTGGCTAACGACTATCGAACAGTGGAAAGCTGAACACCCTTTGCGCTATAAACACGATGATCATCTTCGTGCTCAGTACGTTATCGATCGGTTGGGAGAAATAACACAGGGAAATGCTATTGTTGTATCGGATGTCGGTCAGAATCAAATGTGGGCGGCGCAGTTCTTTCGGTGGAAGCATCCTCGCACCTACATTACATCGGGAGGTTTGGGCACGATGGGGTTTTCGTTACCAGCGGCAATTGGCGCTGCTTTTGGTAGAAAAGATTTGCCGGTGTTTTCATTATCTGGTGATGGAGGATTTCAAATGAATTCACAAGAGTTGGCAACCATTGCGCAATACAAGATTCCTGTTCGTGCATTTATTTTTAATAATGGATTCCTTGGAATGGTTCGTCAGTGGCAAGAGCTTTTTTGGCGGAAGCGATATTCTCACACCGAGATGCAAAGTCCTGACTTTGTAAAATTAGCTGACGCGCATGGAATCCCGGCAATTCGGGTAACAAAGAATGAAGAAGTTGATAGCGCTATTGAACAAGCGTTGAATCATACTGAAGGTCCAATCGTAGTAGAGTTTGTTGTGGAGAAAGAAGAGAATGTATTTCCAATGATTCCTGCGGGACAGACAGTCAACGAAATCATTGATAATCCAGAACCAGCTCAATCAGAGCAGAGCGCAGTGCATTCAAAAGGTTCGTTCATTATTCATCAAAAAGGATAAGAGGAGAAACTGCATGAAAGCGAATCAAGTGGTTGAAAATAAACAGGAAGAGAAGCAGCACACAATTAGTTTGCTGGTTGAAAATCGGTTTGGCGCGCTCAATCGAATTGCAGGAATGTTTGCCGCAAAAGGATATAACATCGATAGTTTGACTGTAGGACCAACAGAGGATGAAGCGGTTGCACGGATGACAATTGTTACACGAGGCGATGATCAAGTCATCGAACAAATTACAAAACAATTGAATAAACTCATCGATGTTATCAAGGTTATCGATTTGACGTATGAGAATTACGTTGAGCGGGAGCTTGCGCTTATCAAAGTACAGTCATCGACTCAAACACGTTCAGAAATAATTCTTATCTCTGAGATTTTTCGTGCAAAGGTTGTAGATTTAAGTGCGCACAACTTAACGTTGGAGGTAACAGGAAACAAACAAAAAGTAGATGCGATCATCAATATGTTAAAACCATTTGGTTTAAAGGAAGTTGCGCGCACTGGACGCGTTGCTTTAAAACGTGAGTTCCATGGAGAAGCATAAGCGTTCGATTTGCTTTTAGAGTTTAAGTTCGAACTATGTATTAAATAAATACAATAACTTTATTTCATAATATAAGGAGAAAAAAGCTATGGCTATTATCGATTTTGGTGGAGTGAAAGAAGAAGTGATTACTCGCGATGAATTTCCATTACAGAAAGCGCAAGAGATTTTAAAGAACGAAGTTGTTGCAGTCATTGGGTATGGCGTGCAAGGACCAGCTCAATCGTTAAACATGAAGGACAACGGAATTAACGTGATTATTGGACAGGCTCAGGAAGATAAACGATATTGGGATAAGGCTGTTGCAGATGGTTGGGCGCCTGGAAAAAATCTTTTTCCAATTGAAGAAGCAGTAAAACGTGGGACAATTATTCAATATCTTGTTTCCGATGCGGCACAGATGCTTATTTGGGATAAAGTAAAAGCAAATCTAAAGAAGGGTGATGCTCTTTATTTCTCTCATGGATTTTCGATTGTCTACAAAAATCAAACAGGAGTAGTTCCACCGCCGGATATTGATGTTATTATGGTTGCGCCAAAAGGTTCTGGTGCAAGCGTTCGAAAGAATTTCCTCGAAGGCGCAGGGATCAACAGTAGCTTTGCTGTGTTTCAGGATTATACAGGGAAAGCCAAAGATCGCTGTTTGGCAATTGGAATAGCAATTGGTTCAGGATACTTATTCCCCACAACATTTGAGAAAGAAGTTTATAGCGATCTTACTGGCGAGCGCGGAGTTCTGATGGGAGCTCTTGCTGGAATTATGGAAGCGCAGTATAATTTATTCCGGAAACATGGACACACACCCAGCGAAGCATTCAATGAAACAGTTGAAGAGTTGACGCAAAGTCTCATTCGACTTGTCGATCAGAATGGAATGGACTGGATGTATGCAAATTGCAGCTCGACGGCACAGCGCGGTGCGTTGGATTGGCGGCACCAATTTCGAAAAGCTGCTGAGCCAATATTCGATTGGCTCTATGAAAGTGTAAAGTCTGGAGAACAGGCTCGCATCGTTATCGAAGCGAATAGCAGAAAAGACTATCGTGAAAAGCTCGATGCTGAACTCAAGGAGATGCGTGAATCCGAAATGTGGCGCGCTGGCGCTGCAGTGCGTTCACTCCGTCCCGAAAACTGGAAAAAGAATAAATAAGATAAAAAACGTCATGGATCTGTCATGTTAAAAGTGGCAGATCCATTGTATGGTGATATTGATTCCATGCGAAGAGCGTACAAATAAAGGATAAAAATCCGATGGAACAAATATTTTTGTATGACACAACGCTTCGCGACGGAACTCAGAGCGAAGATATTAGCTTTTCCGTTGAGGATAAACTACGAGTTGCACAAAAATTAGACGAGCTTGGCGTGCGTTACATTGAGGGTGGATGGCCTGGCTCAAATCCTCGTGATGCAGATTTTTTTAAGCGTGTAAAGTCGCTTAAACTATCACAAGCAAAAATTGCAGCCTTTGGCAGTACACGTCGAGCAAAGAACGCTGCAAAAGATGATCCGAATCTGCAAGCGCTTATCGAAGCTGAAACACCTGTGGTAACAATTTTTGGGAAAACGTGGCTGCTCCATGTTTACTCTGCTCTTAATATTTCCGATGAAGAAAATCTTGAACTGATAGAAGATTCCGTTGAGTTCCTAGTTGTACAGGGTCGAGAAGTTGTGTATGACGCCGAGCATTTTTTCGATGGATATAAACACAATCGGGAGTATGCATTGAAGACGCTTCGCGCCGCTCAGCGTGCCGGTGCAAACACGTTAGTACTCTGCGATACAAACGGCGGAACATTGACGCACGAAATCGAAACAATTGTAAAAGATGTTTGCGCCGAGATCGGTGGAAAGATAGGAATTCACACTCATAACGATGGCGATCTTGCAGTTGCAAATTCGCTGGCAGCAATTCGCGCTGGCGCAGTGCAAGTGCAGGGAACGATCAATGGATACGGTGAGCGATGTGGAAATGCAAATCTTTGTTCCATTATACCAAATCTACAACTGAAAATGGGATACCAGTGTATTAGCGCTTCGCAGATGACAAAATTGACGGAAATATCTCGATACATTTCGGATTTGGCAAACCAACCTGAACCTGCACATTTACCTTTTGTTGGTAAAAGCGCATTTGCCCATAAAGGCGGAGTTCACGTCAGCGCAGTGATGAAAGATCCGACGACGTATGAACATCTTGCGCCGGAGTTGGTTGGAAATAAAAGAAGAGTTCTTGTTTCTGACCTTTCAGGGCGCAGCAATGTTGTCTTCAAAGCGCATGAATTAGGGATCGAGCTGGAAGGAAAAACTACAGAAACGCAGCGTATTGTCGATCGCATCAAACAAATGGAGTTCGATGGTTACCATTATGAAGATGCGGATGGTTCGCTTGAGCTTCTCATTCGTGAACAGCTCAATGATTGGTATGAATTTTTTGAGTTGGGAGACTTTAAGGTCATCATCCATAAAACATCCGATGAAGCGGACACTGTTTCAGAAGCAATTGTGAAAGTAAAAGTTGGCGAAGAAGTTGAATACACTGCTTCCGATGGTAATGGACCTGTAAACGCATTGGATAAAGCATTGAGGAAGGGATTGGAAAAATTCTATCCTCAAATAAAAGATATTATGCTTACGGATTACAAAGTTCGTGTCCTCGACGGTCAGGATGGAACAAGCGCAAAAGTCCGTGTTCTTATCACGACACGGAATGCACACTCGTCATGGAACACTGTGGGAGTTTCGACGAATATTATTGAGGCAAGCTGGATAGCCCTTGTAGATAGTGTCTATTACTATTTACAAAAAGTATCAGCGCGTCCAAAATTTGCAAGGACTGAACCAGTATGATTATCGTTATGAAAGCTGGTGCAACCCAGCAAGAGATTGATCGTGTTTTTGAAAAGGTAAAAGAATTTGGATTTAAGGTACATCCGATCTACGGAGAAGTTCGTACTGTCATTGCCTGTATCGGAGATGAACGTGGGAAATATCGTCTTCAAGCGCTTGAGACGCTTGACGGAGTCGAAAGCGTTGTTCCAATTTTAAAACCATACAAGTTAGCGAGTAAAGAATGGCATCGTTCGCCTTCTTCCGTCGTGATTCCATCACCAAAAAATTTACCGCCCGTCGTAATTGATAGCAATCATTTTGTTGTGATGGCGGGTCCTTGTTCTGTCGAGACTGAGGAACAGATTATTCAAACTGCTGAAGCAGTAAAGAAAGCAGGAGCGAGAATACTTCGCGGCGGAGCATTTAAACCGCGTACATCTCCTTACAGTTTTCAAGGATTAGAAGAGGAAGGATTGAAACTGCTTGCGAAAGCGAGAGAGCTTACAGGTTTACCAATTGTTACAGAAGTGATAACTCCGGCGGATGTTCCGTTGGTTGCGCAGTACAGCGACATTCTTCAAATTGGAGCGCGGAACATGCAAAATTTTGTTCTCCTCAAAGAAGCCGGAAAGTCAATGAAGCCAATTCTCTTGAAGCGAGGACTATCAAGCACGCTCGAAGAACTTTTGATGTCGGCAGAATACATTATGGCGCAAGGGAATAAACAGGTTATACTTTGTGAACGAGGCATTCGCACGTTCGAGGTGTACACGCGGAACACTTGTGATATATCTGCTGTTCCTGCATTAAAGGAATTAAGTCATCTGCCGGTAATCGTCGATCCGAGCCATAGCACTGGCGTGAGGAATCTTGTAACGCCAGTAGCAAAAGCAGCGGTTGCTGTTGGCGCCGACGGATTGATTGTAGAAGTTCATCCAAAGCCTGAAGAAGCATTCTCAGATGGCGCACAATCACTCAACATTCCACAATTTGAGAATTTAATGGAATGGGTACGAAAATTAGCTGCACTTGAAGAACGTACAGTTTAGGAGGAAAAAAATTATGGAAGACCGTGTCTTTGTTTTTGATACAACACTGCGTGATGGCGAGCAGTCGCCCGGCTGTAGTATGAATATAGAAGAGAAACTCCGTCTTGCGCGACAGCTCGAAAATCTTCGCGTTGATGTGATGGAAGCGGGATTCCCGATTTCCTCTGAGGGTGACTTCGAAGCTGTCCGGGAAGTTGCAAAAATTGTTCAGGGATGTACAATTGCAGCTTTAGCGAGAGCTTTGAAAGGCGATGTCGATCGCGCTTGGGAAGCAATTCAATATGCAAAGCATCCTCGCATTCATATATTTCTGGCGACGTCCGATTTGCATTTAAAATATAAACTCAAAAAAACACGTGAACAGGTGCTGCACGATGCAGTAACAGCGGTTCAGTATGCAAAAACACTCTGCGACGAAGTTGAATTTTCCTGTGAAGATGCTTCACGCACCGATATCGATTTTCTCTGTCAGATTGTCGAAGCAACAATAGATGCTGGCGCTACAATCATCAATTTACCAGATACCGTTGGCTATGCGGTTCCAGATGAATACGGAGCGATGTTTAAAACGGTGAGAGAACGCGTACCGAATATTCAGAAGGCAATGCTAAGCGCTCACTGCCATAATGATCTAGGACTTGCAGTTGCTAATTCACTTGCTGCTCTTCTCAATGGAGCGCGACAGGTAGAATGTACTATCAACGGTATAGGAGAGCGCGCAGGGAATGCGGCTCTGGAAGAAATTGTTATGGCAATCAAAACCCGACGAGAACGATTGAGACTTTATACCAATGTGAACACAGAAGAAATAATGAAAACGAGCAAGTTGCTTTGCAGTTTGACTGGAATGACGGTACAGAGGAACAAAGCTATTGTTGGTTTGAACGCTTTTGCCCATGAAGCTGGAATTCATCAAGATGGAATTCTCAAGAGCCCAATTACGTATGAAATTATGACGCCGCAATCTGTAGGCATTAAAGAAACAACGCTCATTCTTGGAAAACACTCTGGTAGGCATGCTTTGAAGCAACGATATACCGAACTTGGTTATCAATTAAGCGATGAAGAGTTAGAGCGAGCATATAAATTGTTCTGTTCTATTGCGGACAAGAAGAAAGAAATTTTTGATGAAGATCTCGAAGCAATCCTTGAAACCGGTGTCTCTTCAACGGAAGAGATTTATCAGTTAGTGAATTTGCAAATTACAAGTGGAACGAATATTCGCCCAACGGCGACCATTGAATTGAAACACGGCGATGAAGTATTGGTTGACTCAGCGACCGGCGATGGACCTGTAGATGCTGCCTACAAAGCCATCGAACGTATTACAGGAGTTATGGGAGAATTGAAGGAATATTCTATCAAAGCAGTTCATTCTGGACACGATGCAATTGGCGAAGTATTTGTGCGCGTTGAGTTCGATGGAATTCCTTACAATGGTAGAGCGGCGAGTACTGACATTGTCATGGGAAGTGTCAACGCATACCTTGAGGCGTTGAACAGAGCGCTCGCTACACGGAAGCGTCGCGAGCGCCAAAAAGGTTAGCAGCGCATCGCAGAACAGAGTTATAATTTAGTAGTATCATTAATAATATAGGAAAGACTATGGAACAACCTCTTACCCTTTTTGAGAAAGTATGGAATAATCATATTGTATTACAAGAAACCGATTCACCAGCAATTTTATATATCGATCTTCATCTTGTCCATGAAGTAACAAGTCCACAAGCATTCGATGGCTTGCGTCGTCGCGGTCTTAAAGTGCGTCGTCCTGATAGAACGGTCGGCACAATGGATCATAGTATTCCGACTCTTCCGCCATCCGTTCCTATATCGGATGAATTAGCGGCAAAACAGATGAGGCAGATGGAAATCAATGCGCAGGAATTTGGATTTCGATTGTATGGAAAAGATCATCCACAACGTGGAATTGTTCATGTTATCGGACCCGAGCTTGGATTGTCGCAACCTGGAATGACGATTGTCTGCGGCGACAGTCATACGGCAACTCACGGCGCATTTGGAGCGCTGGCGTTTGGAATTGGAACAAGTGAAGTTGAACATGTGCTTGCTACGCAATGTCTCCTTCAACGTAAACCGAAGACGATGGAAGTACGCATCGAGGGAACTCGCTCACTTGGCGTTACAGCAAAAGATATCATTCTTGCGCTTCTTGCAAAAATAGGAGTCGGCGGCGGAACTGGACATGTTATAGAATATACCGGTTCTGTTGTTCGCGCTCTTTCTATGGAAGAACGAATGACGATTTGTAATATGTCTATCGAAGGCGGCGCTCGCGCTGGAATGATGGCGCCCGATGATACAACATTTCAATATTTAGCAAATAAAGAATTTGCTCCTAAAGGAAAAGAATGGGATAAAGCCGTTGCTTACTGGCGCACGTTACCAACCGATAGCGGCGCACAGTACGATCGTACCATAACGCTCGATATTTCGTCCCTTGAACCGATGATCACCTTCGGAACAAATCCAGGGATGGGAATTCCAATTACGGCGACGATACCTGATCCAGCGAAGATTCAAGATAACGGCGAGCGGCAATCGTTTGAGAAGTCATTGCTGTATATGGGATTTCAACCGGGCGAGCGATTATTAGGGAAGAAGATTGATGTTGTATTTATCGGAAGTTGTACAAACTCGCGCATTTCCGATCTTCGAGAAGCGGCGAAAATATTCAAAGGCAGAAAAGTTGCACCTGGAGTTCGAGTATTGGTAGTGCCGGGTTCGCAGACAATAAAACGTCAGGCGGAAGAAGAAGGCTTAGCGGATATTTTCAAGTCTGCAGGAGCCGAATGGCGGGAATCGGGTTGCTCAATGTGTATTGCGATGAATGGAGATGAAATCAAGGCGGGTCAGTATGCTGTTTCCACAAGTAATAGAAATTTCGAGGGACGACAGGGCAAAGGCGGTCGTACTTTATTGGCATCGCCTCTTGTTGCAGCCGCAGCCGCTGTAACCGGAAAAATTACTGATGTAAGAACACTTTTATCTAATTAAAATAGTGTATGAACAAGTACGCATGGAACGCAGTCGAGTACTCGAATAATTCTGCCGCTCAGTTTTCGTGGGCGCAAGAACTTCTGAAGAAATTGCATCTTCACGGCGGAGAATCTGTACTCGATATCGGCAGCGGCGATGGAAAAGTTACTGCGCTTATCGCCGAACAAGTGCCCCGCGGATTTGTGCTTGGGATCGATAGTTCTTACGAGATGGTAAAGCTTGCTCAAACAAAGTTTCCAAACTCGCTTGTGCGAAACCTTCACTTCGAACAGCACGATATTCGTTCTTTCTCAATGAAGGAAAAATTCGATGTTGCGTTTTCGAATGCAACGCTTCATTGGATTATCGATCAACAACCGGTGCTCACAAATATTCATCGTGCGCTCCGTCCAAACGGTAGAATGCTTGTTCAGATGGGAGGCTCGGGAAATGCCGCACTCGTAGTTGAAGCTCTGGATAACGTTTGTGCCATGAGTCGATGGAATTTGTTCTTTAAAGATTTTTTGTTTCCGTATGGATTCTATTTACCGGAGCAGTATCGCACCTGGCTGCACGAGGCTGGATTTATAGACATTCGGGTTGAGTTAATTCCAAAACGAATGGTTTTTCGGGATGAAACAGGATTCAAAGGCTGGTTTCGTTCAACGTGGCTTCCCTATTTGGAAAGAATTCCTGCTGAACAGAAAGAAGAATTTATTGAAGATGTAACGAATGAATACATAAAACTCTCCCCACCTACGGATAATGGTATTGAAGTAGGAATGGTAAGGTTAGAAGTAGAAGCGTTAAAACGATAATGAAAGGATCAATTGAATGGCAACATTTACCACTGTAAAATCAAAAGTGATTCCACTCCTTGTAGACAATATTGATACAGACCAGATTATTCCAGCGCGGTTTCTTAAGGTTACCGATAAACAAGGATTAGGCGATAAATTGTTTTGCGACTGGCGCTACAGTGCCGATGGAAGCCCTCGGGAAGATTTTATTCTCAATAACCCTCAATACCGAAGCGCTCAAATTTTACTTGCAGGCGATAACTTTGGCTGTGGATCGTCTCGTGAACACGCGCCGTGGGCATTAACAGCGTTTGGAATTCGTGCGGTCATCAGCACAACTATTGCAGATATCTTTCGGAATAATTCGATTAAAAATGGATTACTTCCTGTTGTGCTTCAACAAAAGGATTACAATAAGTTGAAAGAAGAAATACTGGAAAATCCTGACGCTGAAGTAACGATTCAACTCCAGGAGCAGGAGGTACTATTTCCATCCGGTTATAGAGCCTCTTTTCCGATTGATTCATTTTCGAAATTCTGCCTGTTGAATGGCGTTGATGAACTGGAATATCTCCGGCGATTCGAAAAAGAAGTTATTGCATACGAACAGGCTCACGGAAAATAACTTTATTGAATAAGGAGAACCTGAATATGGGAAAGGAAAAAACCGTCAAGCGAAAGAAGAATGAGGACTCGTATGTACTTGCAGTGATTGGCGCTGGCAATATGGGATCGGCGCTCATTAGAGGAATTACGAAAACTCAACTCCTTTCCCCAAAAAATATTATTGCCTGCGATGTCAATGAAAAAGCGCTTTTACCGCTCAAGAACGGCCTTAAAATCCAGATAACAAAAGATCCAGTGAAAGCAGTAAAATCGGCAGATGTTGTATTGCTTGCTGTTAAGCCTGTAATTGTGCCATCGCTTCTCCAATCAATTCATTCGTCGTTGCGAGAGAGTCAGCTTCTTCTCTCGATAGTTGCGGGTTTAAAGATTCATTCGCTTGAATCGCTCTGTGGTCGAGCAATGCCAATTGTACGTGTTATGCCAAACATTGCTGCGACTGTTGGAATGAGCGCAACCGCCATTGCTGTAAATGGAAAAGTTACACATCAACAACAAAAAATTGCCACAAAAATTTTCGAATCGGTTGGAACAGTGGTTTCAGTCGGAGAAGAACAATTAGATGCTGTAACAGGTTTGAGCGGAAGCGGTCCCGCATATATTTTTCTTCTCATCGAAGCTCTTATTGATGGCGGGGTAAAAATGGGATTACCGAGGACTATAGCATCGCCGCTTGCGATTCAAACAGCGCTTGGCGCAGCCACAATGGTAAAGGAAACTCAACTCCATCCAGCGATATTACGCGATCTGGTAACAACGCCAGGGGGTACGACAATTCAAGGAATCCATGTCCTTGAAACAAAAGGATTCCGTTCTACGTTGATGGAAGCCGTTGCTGCCGCAACGCGTCGTTCTCAGGAATTGAGCGAACCTTCAAAGAAACAGTAAATGAGAACATAAATTATTATTTTAAGTAATGAACGCATTATTCTAATTCATAAAAATTGAAAGAGGTAGTCAAACGTGAAAGCGCATATCGTTGTTCTTGCCGGAGATGGAATTGGACCAGAAGTTACGAACGCAGCTATTAAAGTATTAGAGCGCATTGCTCGGAACTTCAATCACCAATTTTCATTTGAGTCGCAACTCATTGGCGGATGTGCAATTGATAAATGTGGAACTGCGCTTCCACCTGAAACACTCGAAGCATGTAAAAAATCCGATGCTGTGCTTCTTGGCGCCGTTGGCGGTCCAAAGTGGGATAATCCTCTCGCTAAAGTAAGACCTGAGCAAGGATTGCTGGCGATACGGAAGGGTATGGGACTTTTTGCTAACCTTCGCCCTGTAAAAATGTATCCAGCTCTGATTTCTGCCTCGCCGTTGAAACCGGAATTGCTTGCTGATGTTGATATGATTGTTGTTCGTGAACTCACTGGCGGACTTTACTTTGGCGAACCAAAGGAAAGAAGAGAAAAAGATGGACATCTCCATGCTGTCGATACAATGGATTATGCAGATTATGAAATTGAGAGAATTGTTGACCTTGCTTTTCGACTTGCAGCGCAACGAAAGAAGAAAGTTACATCAGTTGATAAAGCAAATGTTCTGGAAAGTTCGCGTCTCTGGAGACAAATTGCAATCGATGTCGGAAAAAGATATCCTGATATTACACTCGAGCATATGCTGGTTGATACAGCAGCGATGCGGTTGGTAACATCTCCTCGTTCGTTCGATGTCATGGTTACAGAAAATACCTTTGGCGATATTCTGACCGATGAAGCATCGGTGCTTGCGGGCTCAATGGGAATGTTACCGTCGGCTTCGCTTGGAACAAGCGGACCAGGCCTCTACGAACCAATCCATGGCTCTGCTCCTGATATTGCAGGGAAAGGGATTGCAAATCCATTAGGGACAATTTTAAGTTCAGCGCTCTTACTTCGGTATTCACTCAAACTCGAAACCGAAGCGAAAGCAATCGAGTTAGCTGTTGAGCGGGCAATTGCAGACGGCTATCGAACAAAAGATCTTGGCGGCTCGTTATCAACAGAAGCGATGAGAGACGAAATTCTTTCTCGACTGTAAATGTATCTATGAAAAATGTAATTACCATACCGATAATTCAAATTGGCGTTGGAAATGTAGGCAGAGCGGTCTTGCGCCAAATTCTTGAGGTGCGCCAATCTTTTGCTGAACAAAGCGGATGCTATCTCCAGCCTGTTTGTATTGCAGATAGCAGCGGTGTGATTTTTAATTCGGATGGAATTTCAGAAGATACAATTCATTCGGTGATGCGTGCGCGTGCCAGAGGAGAGCGCATTATTTCGCTTCCTGGAGCGCGTCAAACAAAATCGCTTAATGAAATTATTATTCCCGGTTCTGTGATTGTTGATGTAACTGCATCGGGAGAAATGTTAAAACTTTTACGGGCGGCGTATGAGCAAGGTTGTAGAATTGTGTTAGCAAATAAAAAACCGGTTGCAGCGCCGTGGAGTGAAGCCTACTGGCTTTTTGAGAACAGCGATGTGCGATATGAAGCAACAGTTGGAGCGGGGTTGCCAATTATTTTGACACTTCGTCAATTACGTGAAACTGGAGATCGAATACTCGCTGTTGAAGGTTGTATGAGTGGAACGCTTGGTTTTATCTGCGCTGAATTAGAACGGGGCGTTCCATACTCGGAAGCAATTCGTGATGCAAAGTCACTTGGTTATACAGAACCGGATCCCCGCGACGACTTAAGTGGACAAGATGTTGCTCGGAAAGCGCTAATTTTAGCTCGCACTGCAGGTTGGCCCCTTGAACCAGATGCCATCCAGGTTGAATCGTTATTTCCCGATTCGCTGGCATCATTGGATGTTGACGATTTTATGGATGCAATCCCACGACTTGATAGCGTCTATGGTTCCGAGAATCAAGAGGCGCAGGCAAAAGGGAATGTGTTGCGGTATATTGCTCGCGTGAATCCAACTGGTGGCAAAGTCGGTCTTGTTGCGGTTCCACGTGATTCGGCGTGGGGAGCTCTCCGCGGTTCAGCGAATTACATTGCCTTTACAACCTCGCGCTATGATGCAATTCCGCTGGCGATATCGGGACCCGGCGCTGGCGCTGAAGTAACTGCCGCTGGCGTGCTTGGTGATATTTTAGGTTTACAAAATTATTATGAACAAAAGGAGAAGAATGAACATCCTGACCATGAAGTTCGGCGGGACCTCGGTGGGTTCTATCGAAGCAATTGATCAAGCAACTTCGATTATTGTGGAAGCATCGCAACAATGGGATGCTGTTGCTGTTATTGTATCTGCAATGAGCGGCGTTACTGATTCGCTGATACAAGGGGCAGAGACAGCCGCCTCTGGAGACGATCATACGTACAAACAAATTGCAGAATCACTTATTCAAAAACATTATGAAGTGATAGACGCTCTTACGCTTTCTGGCGAACAAAAGGC
>Ga0208825_1000713_pt1 | contig 29525 bp, 22 predicted proteins | sample AD_UKC113_MetaG_FD_184450 | JGI IMG/M metagenome (GOLD analysis project Ga0208825, IMG submission 184450) | Active sludge microbial communities of municipal wastewater-treating anaerobic digesters from Hong Kong - AD_UKC113_MetaG (SPAdes)... | ecosystem: Engineered > Bioreactor > Anaerobic >...
GGTCAAAGCCCGCGTTGGTCCAGAAGCGGCGATCTTCCATCGCCACGGTGCCGCACGTCACGTACTCGGGAATTTCCGCATAGCGGATCCAGTTCCGGTCGCCGGCGTTGGGGTCAATCACCTCGTAGAGCAGATTTTGCCCCGTACGATCGTAGATCTTGGTCGTCTCGAAGGTCTGGACGCTGGCGGCGGCCACTTCGTCGGGGGTGGGCAGTCCCGCCGTGATGGCGCTATAAGCGGAGGCTGCGGCCCCGACTACCAGGCCTACCGACAGGGTCGTCGCTAACAGCGAGACCAGGATCACCACGCCAATGATCCGCAGGACCAGGTTGAAGCCCGTCTTACTGCGCGCCCGGCGACGCTCGCGCCCGGCGATAACGATCGAGCGCACTAGCGGCTTAGGGGTGAGTGTATGGTTTTCTGGCATCATCCTTAATTCAATCTCCGTTGTTGAGAGCCCCTCTAGCGGGTGCTCCCGGCGCAGAAATGCAGTCTGACCGCATCATCCAGGGGAAATTTACCACGGAGGCAGGGGGGATCCAGAGAAAAAACCTCGTGTTCTCTGGATCTCGGCGGTGAAAGGTTCTGCGCCGCTGACACTCTCTGGTTTCCGATAAACTCCAAGCCTGCATCAGGCTTATTATGCCTCAACCTGCCTGTTTGACAAGGGTGAATTTTTGATGCTTGACGAAATCCTATTTTCCGTTAGAATGTGGCGAGCCGGGTGGAGCCGGCGCTTTATGTTTGAATCACTGAGCGAAAAATTACAGGCAGTCTTCGACCGTTTGGGCAAACGCGGCGTCCTGCGTGAGGAAGACGTCAAAGCGGTGCTCCGCGAAATCCGGGTCGCACTTTTAGAGGCTGACGTCAACTACAAGGTCGTGCGGGATTTCATCGCGCGGGTGCAGGCCGAAGCGGTGGGGGAACAGGTCTCCAAGGCGCTCAATCCCGCCCAGCAGGTGATCAAAATCGTGCACCAGGAGCTGGTGACGACGTTGGGCGCGCCGGGGCGCCTGGAATTCAAGGGGCCGGCGCCGTATGTCATCATGCTGGTGGGGCTGCAGGGCTCCGGCAAGACGACGACCGTCGCCAAGCTGGCGCGTCATCTGCGCGAGAAGGGGCGTTTTCCAGTCATGGTGGCCGCGGACACTTACCGTCCTGCCGCGATCACCCAGCTCGAAGTCCTGGGGCGCCAGCTGGACATCCCCGTGTACAGCGAGCGGGGCAAGGTCACGCCGCCGGAGATTTGCGTGCACGGCGTCCAGGCGGCCAGGAGCCGTGGCGCGGACGTGGTGCTGCTTGATACCGCCGGCCGCTTGCAGATAGACGACGCGATGATGGAAGAGCTGGTGGCCATCCGCGAGCAGGTGCATCCGGTGGAGATCTTGCTCGTCGCCGACGCGATGACCGGTCAGGAAGCGGTCAACATTGCCCAGGGTTTTCACGACCGGGTGGGCCTCACCGGGCTGATTCTCACCAAAGTGGATGGCGACGCGCGCGGCGGCGCGGCGATCAGTATGCGCGCGGTCACGGGCGTGCCGATCAAGTTCCTGGGCACGGGCGAGAAGTTGGGAGCGCTGGAACCGTTCCAGCCGGAACGCATGGCCTCCCGCATCCTGGGGATGGGGGACGTGCTGACGCTCATCGAAAAGGCTGAGGCAGCCTTCGACGCGCAGGAAGCGGCGCGCATGGAGCAGAAGCTGCGGGAAGGCGACTTCGATCTGGAGGACTTCCTCAAACAACTGCGGCAGGTGCGCAGCATGGGGCCGCTCAATGAGCTCGTCGGCATGATGCCGGGGATGAACAAGGCGCTGCGGGGCGTCACCCTGGATGAGGCCGAAGCGGAACGTCAACTGAAGTCGGTGGAGGCCATCATCCTCTCGATGACGCCGGAGGAACGGCGTAACCCGCGTCTCTTAAACGCGAGCCGCAAACGGCGGATTGCGCGCGGCAGCGGCACGACCGTGCAGCAGATCAATCAGCTGCTCTCTCAGCATCGTCAAATGAAGGACATGCTGAACAAATTGAAGAAGGGGCATGGGCGCGGGCTCCCATTTCCCCGTTGGTCAGGGTAGGCGCTCAGAGAGGAGAAAACGGACTCCATAGGAGTTGCAATTTTTGAGTTTCTGAGTATGCTTAGATTATCAATCAATGACGTTTTCATCACTACAGCTAAAAGAAGGATAGGAGGAACATGCTTAGATTAAGATTGCGTCGGGTCGGTCGCAAGAAGCAACCCAGCTACCGCATCGTGGTGGCCGAAGCCGCCTCGCCTCGCGACGGGAAAGCGGTGGAGGTGGTGGGCTTCTACAATCCTCGCACCGAGCCGGAAACGTTGCAGATCATGGAGGAGCGCGCCCTGTATTGGCTCAGTGTAGGAGCACAGCCTAGCGACTCCGTCGCTCGCTTGCTGAAGCGCAGTGGCACGTTGGAGCGGTTGGCGCGCTTGCGGGCCGGAGAACCGTTGGAGGCGTTGGCTGCGGAAGCTGGGGGTGCTGCCCCCACCACAGTGACCTCAGACGCGCCGGAAGCATAGCTCTCCTGCCAGCATGTGTCGTTGGGTAGTGTGTGTCTCGGGGTATCCCTTTAACTCATCTAGCCATTGAAGGAGGAACCGCAATGTCCAAGGTCAAGGATCTGGTCGAGTACATCGTAACAGCACTGGCTGACAATCCCGATGCGGTCCAGGTTTCCGAAATTGAGGGGGAGACCTCAATCGTCTTGGAGGTCCGGGTTGCACCGGACGACATGGGGCGGATGATTGGGCGTGAGGGGCGGACCATCAATTCGATGCGTTCACTCGCCCGGGTCTTGGGCGCCAAGACCGGCAAAAAGGTGACGCTGGAGATTGTATGACGGGGGCTGCCTCGCCCGTGCAGGATCATCGTTGGAGGCTCAGGGATGCCGGATAAGCAACCTGAGCCTCGTTATTTGGCCGTCGGCCGCATTTTGCGGCCGCACGGCATTGCCGGTGAGCTGCGGGTAGAAATCCTCACTGACTACCCGGACCGGTTGACGCGGTTGCGGCATCTGTACGTAGGCCCGACGTACCGCCGGTACGCCGTGACCTCGGTGCGCTTTCATCAGGGCCTGGCGTTGTTGCGCTTTGCCGGGGTCACCGATCGGAACGCGGCCGAGCTGTTGCGGGGACAGTTCGTCTGGGTCGCCCTGGCGGAGGCGATTCCCCTCGAAGAGGGCGAGTATTACTTGCACCAACTGCTGGGGATGCAGGTCAGCACGGAAGAAGGGGAACTCCTGGGTGAAATCGTGGAGGTCCTCGACATGCCGGCCGCCAATGACGTGTACGTCGTGCACGGGTTGCGCGGCGAGGTGTTGATTCCGGCCATCCGCGAGGTGATCCTCTCGATGGATTTGGAAACACGGCAGATGGTCATTCGCCCTTTGCCCGGGCTGTTATCCAATCCCGAAGAAGCCTGACCGGCACAGGGGCGGCCTTCGAAGGGGAAAGGACGCTTCTCATGGATGACCTGCGCTACTGGTTGGGGTTCAATCTGGTGCGGGGGATCGGCCCGGTGCGTTTGCGCGCCCTGCTGGGCGCGTTCGGCGACGTGCAAACGGCCTGGGAGGCTTCCGAAGCCGAGCTGCGCAGGGTGGGGCTCGATCAACGCACGTTGCAGAACCTGCTGCAGGCGCGGCGCCAGGTGGACCTGGAGCAGCTGCAGCGCAAGGTCGAGGCGGCGGGAGTGCAGGTGCTCACGTGGGAAGAGGCGGCGTATCCGGCACTGCTCCAGCAGCTTGTGGATGCGCCGCCCGTGTTGTTTGTCAAGGGCGAGCTCACCCCGTCCGACGAATGGGCCGTGGCGCTGGTCGGCACGCGGAAGCCGACGGCCTACGGGCGCGAGGCGGCGCGACTGCTGGCGACGGAGCTGGCGCGCAACGGCGTCACGGTCGTCAGCGGACTGGCGCGCGGCATAGACGGCATCGCACATCAGGCGGCCCTGGATGCGGGTGGACGCACCCTCGCGGTCATGGGCAGCGGCCTTGACGAAATTTATCCTCAAGAGCATCGCGCGTTGGCGGAACGGATTGCCGCCAATGGCGCCTTGCTCAGCGATTATCCCCTGGGCACTCGCCCTGAAGCGACCAATTTCCCGCCGCGCAATCGCATCATCAGCGGGTTGAGTCTGGGCGTCGTCGTCGTGGAGGCGGGGCTGACGAGCGGGGCGTTGATCACCGCGGATTTTGCTGCCGATCAGGGGCGGGAGGTTTTCGCCGTGCCGGGGAGCATCCTCGGGACGGCCTCGGCGGGCTGCAACCGGTTGTTGCGGGACGGCGCCCACGTGGTCACCGAAGTCGGCGACATTCTGGAGACGCTCTCCCTCGATCAACTGGCCGCCAAGCAGGCCGCCCGCGAGGTGTTGCCGGCCAATCCGACCGAGGCGAAAGTGTTGGCGCAGCTCTCGGTGGAGCCAGCTTATGTGGACGATGTGGCACGCGGCGCCGGCCTGCCCGTAGAGACCGTCAGCAGCGCGTTGGTGATGATGGAGCTGAAGGGTATGGTGCGCCAGGTGGGGATGCTCCAGTATGTCGTGGCGCGGGAGCCTGAAGAGCCCTATTCGATTGCATGAACGCTCAAGCCCTCCCCTATTTTGAGATCATCCGCAAATATATCCCCCCGAATTCGCTGACGTATGCCTATTACCTGCCGCATGTGGCCGCGGTGACGGCCAAGGCGTTGCGCATTGCCTATCGCCTGGGGCTCGATGCGACGCAACGCCGTTTCATCGAGGAGGCTGCGATGCTGCACGATATTGGCATCGTCCGCGTCCACGCGCCGGACATGGGCTGCACGGGGGAGCTGCCGTACATCACCCACATCCTCGAGGGCCGCCGCATTTTGGAAGCTGAGGGGTTGCCCCGTCACGCGCTGGTGGCCGAGCGGCATGTGGGGGTGGGGCTTACCCAAGAGGAAATCGTGAGCCAGGGTCTGCCGTTGCCGGCGGCCGATATTTTCCCGGAGTCGCTCGAAGAGACGCTCATCAGCTGGGCGGATCTCTTCTTCAGCAAATCGCTGGGCGAGCTGTGGCGTGAACGATCTGTGGCCGAAGCGCGGCAGCACGTCGCGCGATGGGGCGAGCGTCCCCTGGCGCTCTTCGACGTCTGGCGGGCTCGTTTTGAGGAGGCTACGTGAACGAACACTTGTATGCCCTGATCATGGCCGGGGGCGGGGGGACGCGCCTGTGGCCCCTGAGCCGCCGGTGCCATCCCAAACAGATGTTGACGCTGGTCGGCGATCGCAGCATGTTCCAGCTGGCAGTCGAGCGCTTGCGTCCCCTCTTGCCGGCGGAGCGGATTCTGGTGGTGACTGCTGCCGAGCAGGTGGCGCCGCTCGTGGAGCAGGTCCCCGAACTGCCGGAGGCGAATTTCATCGTCGAGCCGCTGGGACGCGGGACGGCGCCTTGCATTGGACTGGCAGCCCTGCATTTGCAGCGGCGCGATCCGCAGGCGGTGATGGCGGTTCTCACGGCGGATCATTACATCCGCCGCGTCGAGACGTTCCGCGCGGTGTTGCAGGCCGCGAGCCGCGTCGCGGAAGAAGGCTATTTGGTCACGCTCGGCATCGAGCCGACCTACCCGGCGACCGGCTACGGCTACATTCGGCGCGGCGAGCGCCTCACGGACGTGGACGGCTTCTCCGCGTTCCGCGTAGCGCAATTCACCGAGAAGCCCGACGCTGAGACGGCGCTGCAATTCCTGGCGGCGGGCGATTACGCCTGGAACAGCGGCATGTTCGTCTGGCGGGTGGCGCGGATCATGGAGGAATTTGCCCGCTGGATGCCCGATTTCGCGGCGACGCTGGCGCTCCTGGAACGCACGTTGGCGACGCCGGCTTACGCGCCAACCCTGGAGCGCCTCTGGCCCGCCGTCGCCAAACAGACCATTGATTATGGCATCATGGAAAAAACGGCACATGCGGCGGTTCTTCCCGTGGATCTGGGCTGGTCCGATGTGGGCGCCTGGCCCGCGGTGATGGAGCTGCACACGCCTGATGGGCAGGGGAATGTGCTGCGTGGGGACGTCCTGGTGCTGGACACCGCCGACTCGATGGTGTTTTCCGGCGCTGACCGGTTGATCGCGGCCATTGGACTGCGGGACCTCATCATTGTGGACAGCGGCGATGTCACCCTCGTGGCGACGCGCGAGCAGGCGGAACGGGTGCGCGAGATCGTCGAAGCGCTGCAGCGCCAGGGGCGGGACCGTCTGTTGTGAACGGGCGCACTTGACAGTTTTGCCGCTTTCCTTTATGATGCGCGCCGTCGGGGTTATGGTAGCGCATGAGGAGTTGCGCCGCGGCGTGTTCGGCCCGACGCGAAAGGAAAGTGCATGGTCGAGGATCTGAAAATCGAAGCCTATTGCATGAAATGTCGGCAGTCACGGGACATGGCAGCAGTGACGGCCGTTTTCACGGCGCAGGGCAAGCCGGCCGTCCAGGGAGTCTGCTCCGTCTGCGGCACGCGGATGTTCCGCATGGGACGGACGGCCTTACATGAGGGGCTGACGCCGCCAACGGTTGAGACACCCCCGCCGACGGTTGAGACACCCCCGCCAACGGTTGAGACGCCACCGCCAACGGGGAAGCTGGTCATCGTCGAGTCGCCGACCAAAGCGCGCACGGTGGGGCGCTTCCTCGGCAAGGGCTACATTGTCAAAGCGTCGGTGGGGCATGTGCGCGACCTGTTGCGCTCGCAGCTCTCTGTGGATGTGGAGCACGACTTCGCGCCGAAGTATCGCATCCCCAACGAAAAGCGCGCCGTGGTGAAGGAGCTGCAGGCCGCCGTTTCTAAGGCGGGTGAGATCTATCTGGCGACCGATCCCGACCGCGAGGGCGAGGCGATTGCCTGGCACCTGCGCGAGGTGTTGGAGCTGCCCGAGGCGCACACGCATCGGGTGGTGTTCCACGAGATCACCGAGCCGGCGGTGGCCGAGGCGTTTGCCCATCCGCGAGATCTCGATATGGATCTGGTCAATGCGCAGCAGGCGCGGCGCGTGCTCGACCGGCTGGTCGGCTACAACCTGAGCCCGTTGCTGTGGCGCAAAGTGCGCAGTCGGCTCTCCGCCGGGCGCGTGCAGTCGGTGGCGTTGCGGCTGGTCGTCGAGCGCGAGCGGGAAATCAAGGTGTTTGTCCCTGAGGAATACTGGACCCTCGATGCGGAGCTCACGCCGCAGAGCACACGCGGCAAGAAGCAGCGCAAGACTTTCCGCGCGCGGCTGGTGCGGGTCCGCGGCGAGGAGCCGCAACTTCACACTGAAGCGGACATCCAGCCCTTGCTGGAGGCCTTGGAAGGCGCCGAATATGAGGTGGTGCGGTTCAAGGAGGGGCAGCGCCGTCGTAACCCTGCTGCGCCGTTCACGACGAGCACGATGCAGCAAGAGGCGTCCCGCCGGCTCAATTTCACGGCGGCGAAGACCATGCGTATTGCTCAGCAGCTGTATGAGGGGTTGGACATCGGCGACGGGCAACCGGTGGGGCTGATCACCTACATGCGCACCGACAGCACCACGGTGGCGGCCACGGCGCAGGCCGAGGCACGGGAGTACATCAACGGGCGCTACGGCGCGCAGTTCATGCCCGTCGAACCGCCGCAGTACAAGACCCGCGCTAAGGGCGCCCAGGAGGCCCACGAGGCGATTCGTCCCACCTCCGTCTTGCGGACGCCTGACGCGCTCAAGGGCCAGCTTTCGTCGGATCAATATCGCCTCTACGATCTGATCTGGCGGCGTTTTGTGGCGAGTCAGATGGCGGCAGCCGTGTATGACACGCGCACGGTGGAAATTGGCGCGGGGCGCGGGGCGGACAAGCCCTTCTTGTTCCGGGCTTCCGGCTCGACGTTGAATTTCCCCGGTTTCCTCGTGGTGTACGAGGAGCTGCAGGACGAGAACGGCAACGGGAAGGACAAGGAGGAATCGCAGCCGGTGCCGCCGCTTCAGATAGGCGAGCTGTTGGACCTGATTCGGCTGTGGCCCGAACAACACTTCACCCAGCCGCCGCCTCGTTACACCGATGCGACCCTCATCCGCGCCCTGGAGGAATACGGGATTGGACGCCCTTCGACGTATGCGGCGATCCTCAGCAACATTCAGGAGCGCGGCTATGTGACGCGCGAGCAGCGTCGCCTGTATCCGACCGAGACGGGAGTGTTGGTCAACGATCTGTTGGTAAGCCATTTCCCCGATCTCATCAGCGTGGATTTCACCGCCGCGATGGAAGAGCGTCTCGATGCCGTAGCCGAGGGACAGCTGGATTGGGTGGAGCTGCTGCGCGATTTTTATGGGCCGTTCGAACGCACGTTGCAGCAGGCGGATGCGGCCATCGAAAAGGTGGAAGCGGTGGAGCCCGTGGGGCGGAATTGCCCGGAGTGCGGCGCGCCGCTCATCATTCGTTGGGGACGCTACGGGAAGTTCATCGGCTGCTCAGCGTTCCCTGCGTGCCGGTACACGGAGCCGTGGCTGGAGAAAATCGGCGTGACCTGTCCGCAATGTCACGTCGGCGATGTGGTGCTCAAGCACACCAAGAAGGGGCGCATCTTCTACGGTTGCTCGACGTGGCCCAAGTGCGATTTCATGTCCTGGAAACGGCCTTTGGCGCAGCCCTGCCCGGTGTGTGGCGGTTTGCTGCTGGAGGTGCGGAAGGACGCGGCGCAGTGTCAGCAGTGTCAGGCCGTGACGCCGCTGGAGACGGTCGAAACGCCGGAGCCGGCCGCGGTTTGAGGGGGAGGTAAGGATGCTTTGGCCCGCGCCCATTTCCGCCGAGGTATGGGCGCGGATGTTTTGTGTCGCGGCTGGGGCTGCTTTACCATGTCTCTGAAAGGAGGGAGCCGTGAAATCGAACGTGCAGTTGTGGCGCTGGGGCGCTGCTGCCCTGGCGCTATTAGTGCTCATCGGGGGTGTTGTGGGCTGGAAGCTGACGCAGGGGGTGTCGGTTCAACGTCCATTGGCGGATCTGCCCACGCCGACGACAGAGCCATTGGCGCCTGCGCCAACGCCTGTCCCTGCGACAGCCACGACGGTCGCGCCGGCGGTCGCTGCTACCGTGATCCCTGTCACGCCAGCTGCTACCCCTGTGGCGACGCCTGCTCCCCTGCCGACGCGCGTGATTCCGCCGGCGGAGCCCTTGCAGCTGCCCGATGGCTTTGGGATTTCGGTTTTCGCCACCGGCCTGGCCAATCCCCGCATGATGACACTCGATCCAGACGGCGCTTTAGTTGTCGTCGAACGGGGGCGGCAGCGTGTCGTGCGTCTACCCGACGACGATGTTGATGGCGTCGCCGACAATGTCGTTGTCCTTGCCGAGGGCGGGCTTGAGGCGCCCAGCAGCGCCGCGTTCTTCCCTGATGGGGCGCTCTATGTCGGTGACGTGCGCCAGGTTGTGCGGTTTTTTGAGCCGAACGCGGCGGGAGCCTTTCAACGCCGCGAAGTGGTGATTTCGGGATTGCCGGATCGCCAGGGGCATAGTACCCGCACCGTGCTTTTCAGCCCCGACTTCGAGACGTTGTATGTTTCCATTGGCTCGTCGTGTAATGTGTGCCGCGAACAGGATTCCCGGCGGGCGACTATCATGCGTTATGATCCCGATGGCAGTAATGGGCGGGTGTGGGCTCGCGGGCTGCGCAATGCCGTCGGCCTGGCCATTCGTCCGGGGACCTCGGAGTTGTGGGTCACGAACAACGGGCGTGATGGATTGGGCGATGATCTGCCACCTGAGACGATCTATCACGTTCAGGAGGGCGATGACGCTGGCTGGCCATATTGTCATGCCGGGCGCATTGTAGATCCGGATTTGGGCGCGCCGGGGGCGTGTGAGGGTGTTTTGAAGCCGGTGATAGAATTGCAGGCGCACTCTGCTCCTATCGGCTTGACCTTTTACACGGGCGCCCGGTTCCCGGAGGCTTACTGGGGCGACCTGTTTGTGGTCTTCCGGGGCTCCTGGAACCGCAGCGAGCCGACGGGGTACAAGCTCGTTCACATTCCTCTGGCTGAAGACGGCGCTCCAGGGTCAGTACAGGATTTTGTGAGCGGCTGGTTGCGCGCCGATGGCACGAATTGGGGACGTCCAGCAGATGTGATCACTGGCAGTGATGGTAGCCTGTATGTGAGTGAGGATCAGGGCGGCGTGATCTACCGCATTTTTTATGAGAGTGAGTGAGGCGTTGTGGTATAATTTCAGTGTCGCTCGGAGCGCGTGAAGCGCTGCCACGTGCGCCAGCCAAACAGCGAGGCGAGGAGCATCACCATGAAACTGCGCAAAGGTTCTGTTTCTATCGTGTGTCCTGGCTGAAGGAGGCAAAGATGGGACCCCTGGATTGGTTGCTGCTTTTGATTGCCGGCGCGTGCGTGGCGATTTCACTCTATCAACGCTTCGTGCGCACAGTGTTCATGGTCATCGGGGCGTATGTCGGCACGCTGTTCAGCGCTTTGTTGTACCGGGAGGCGGCGTTCCGTCTGAAGGCCATCGGCCATGAGAAGCCCTGGTTCGAGGGCCTGGTCTTCATCCTGCTGTTCTTTTTGATCTTCCTGGTCTTTTATTTCGTGAGCCGGGCGGCTTATCGGGACACTTCCCTGCCCAAGCTGGGATTTTTGGATCACCTGCTGGGGGGCGTCGTGGGCGTGTTGGTGGCCGCGATTCTGCTGGTGATCCTCTACAACGGTTTGGGGGTGATGGTCTCCGAGTATTGGGACCCGTTTCCGTCGTATGTCCAATTGCTCAACCTGCGCGGCAGTATCCAGCTGGGAGGGCTGATCCGCCAGCTCACGCAGATCTACGCGCAGGCTTTCTATCCCTTCTTCTATGCGACGGGTTTTCCGCCCGTGTTACAGCCACGCTGAGTCGCGGGGCGTGATGTGAAGGAGGGAGAGCATGAGCTTGCTGGATGTGCTGTTGGTGTTCCTGGGCGCAGCGGGAGTGCTGTGGGGCACGTACCGTCAGCTGCTGGGCACTTTGTTGAGTCTGGTGGGCCTGTATTTCACCCTGCTGGTGGCGGGGATGGCAACTTCCTTCTTGAGCGAGGCTTACGGCGTGGGCACACAGATCGTGCAGTCGCTGTGGGGGCAGCCGACCTCCATTCGTCTGATCGAAGTGGGTCTGTTTGCCGCTTTGGGCATAGGCTGTTTTGTCGCGTTGGAGGTGGGCAATCGCTACGCCTTCCCCAATCCCGGGTTGAAGGGGTTAGGAATTCTTGACGGCGTGTTCGGCGGGATTTTGGGGCTGGTCCTGGGAGTGGCGTTGATGGCGGTGTTCAGCAACCTCTGGCGGCTGGTGGTGCTTACCTCGTGGCAGCCGTATGCGACCTGGCTGTTCCTGCGCCGTGCCTACGACGCCAGCCTGCTTGCGCCGTGGCTCAAACCGGCTTTGCAGGCGCTGCGGACCCTGCTGTTCCCGTTTGCCTTGATGGGGTATCCTCGCGTGCTGACGCCCTGAGCTCCTCCTTTGTAATGGCCGGATGCAATGACCTGCTGCCATGAACCGACATTGGGAAACCCTTGAATTTCCGAAAATCCTGGCGCGGCTGGCGAAGTACACCGACTTCTCTGCTGGCGCCGAACTGGCGTTGGCACTGACGCCGGCGCCGGATTACCGCGAGGCGCGGGAACGGCTGACGCTCACCGCCGAAGCGCGCGCGCTGTTTGTGGCGCGTCCGGATTTCGCCCTGGGCGGCATCACCGATATTCGCCCCTGGGTGGAGCAGGCGCGCCACGAGGTGCTGATCATGCCGCGCGAGATGCTGCAGGTGCGGGACACCCTGCTCGGCGCGGAGCGGGTCTATCGGGTGCTCACCCGCCTGGAGTCGCAGTTTCCCCACCTGGCGGATATTGCCTGGCGGATCACGCCGCAGCCGCAGCTGGTCACGGCCATCAACCGGGTCCTCGACGAGCGCGGCGAGGTCCGCGATACCGCTTCGCCGGAGCTGGCGCGCATCCGCCATGACCTGCGGGTGACGCAGGAGCGCATCCAGGAACGCTTGCGGCGGATGGTGACCTCGCCGGAAATCGCGCGCTATCTGCAGGATACGGTGATCACCCGCCGCGAGGGACGTTTTGTCATTCCGGTCCAGGCCAACTTCAAGGGACAGGTCCCCGGCGTGGTGCACGATCGCTCGGCAACCGGCATGACCTTGTTCATGGAGCCGCTGGCGGTGGTGGAACTCAACAACGCCCTGCGGGAGCTCACTCTGGCCGAGGAGGAGGAGGTCTACCGCATTCTCGCCGCGTTGAGCCGTGAGGTGGCGGACGCCGGTATGGCGCTCGATGCTTTGATCGCGGCCCTGGCGGAGCTCGACCTGGCGCTGGCGCTGGCGCGCTACGCCGAGGAGCTCCAGGCCACGCAGCCGGAGCTGCTACCCCTGCCGCATCCCTCGCCCGAAGTGACCGGGGATAATTACAGCGCCGGCGCGGTCCTGCGGCTTGAAGGGGCGCGGCATCCCCTGCTCGATCCGCAGAAGGTCGTGCCGGTGGACATCGTGCTCAACCCGGAGACGCACATCCTCATCGTCACCGGGCCGAATACGGGCGGCAAGACGGTTTCGCTCAAAACGGCGGGGTTGTTGGTGCTGATGGCGCAATCTGGAATGCATCTTCCCGCCGACGCCGGTTCGGCCCTCTCATACTTTGAGGCGGTCTACGCCGACATCGGGGACGAGCAATCCATCGAACAGAGCCTCTCGACCTTCTCCTCGCATCTGGCGAACATCGTTTCTTTCCTTGAGCGGATAGATTACCGCGCTCTGGTCTTGCTGGACGAGCTCGGCGCCGGCACGGACCCGGCGGAGGGTTCGGCGCTGGCGCGGGCGCTGCTGGAGCACATCCGCAAGCGCCGGGGGATGGCGTTTGTGGCGACGCACTACCCCGAGTTGAAGCTGTACGCGCACAACACGCCGGGGGTACAGAACGCTTCGATGGAATTCGACACCGAGACCCTCGCCCCGACTTACCGGCTCATCCTGGGGCTGCCGGGACGCTCCAATGCCTTCGCCATCGCGCGGCGGCTGGGCATGCCGGAGGACGTCATCAAACTGGCGCAGGGGATGCTCTCCGGTGAGGAACTGCGCGTCGAGGACATGTTGGAGGATCTGCACACGCTGCGCCTCGAAGCGGTCCGCGCGCGGGATGCCGCCCGGCAGGCGCGTCATGAGGCGCAGGTGCTGGGCACGAATCTCCGCAAGCGGCTCGCCGGCATCGAGGAGGAACGGCACGTCATCCTGCAAGAGGCCCGGGATCTTGCCGACGCCGAGGTCGAGGCGGTACGGCAGGAGCTCGAGGAGGTGCGGCGACGGCTGCGCGTAGAGCCTTCGCGCGTGACGCGGGATACCCTGGCGCAGGTCGTTGCCGGGGCGACGGCGAATCTGGCAGAGGTCGCCGGTCGGACGTCAGACCTCGTCCAGGAGTCGCTGGGCGATGCGGCACTGGAGGCGGCGCTCGAGCCGATGGCGGAAGCCGCTGTCCCCGCCGGGCCACCGCGTCCTGGCGACACCGTGCGTCTGGCGACGTTGGGCCTGGAAGGGGTGCTGGTGCGCGTTGACGGGGATGAGGCACTCGTGCAGGCTGGCCCCGTGCGGACACGGGTACCCTTCGGCTTGCTGACCCTGGTGCGCCGCGAAAAGCCCCCGGCGCCGGAGGTCTCCATCAGCGTGCCGGAGGCGGGGCCTTCGCCGGGGCTGCAACTCGATCTGCGGGGATTGACGGCGGAAGAGGCCCTGCTGCGGCTGGATCGCTATCTTGATCAGGCGGTGCGAGCGCGGTTGCCATGGGTGCGCATCGTCCATGGGAAGGGGACGGGCACCCTGCGCCGAGAGGTGCGCCGCATGTTGGGCGAGCATCCGCTGGTGGTGAGCTACGAATCGGCGACCGAGCGCGACGGCGGTGACGGGGTCACCCTCGCGCAGCTGCTCAAGGCGTGAATTCCGCTCCGCCGAAAATAGAAGTTCGTGAGCCGTGAGCAGAGAGCCGTCGGAGTCTTGGCTCACGGCCTGCATGCTTATGCTTGCGGGGCGTGCGCGCCAGCGCCGGGCATCTCCAGAGAGAGGCGGCGTTGGCGTCCAAAAGAATAGCGTGCGGGTGAGGGCCCGCACGCTATTTCGTGGAATATTCAAGCCGACTGTCGTTTCAGTCCCCGACTTTCTTGGGCGTGCTGTCGGCGTCGGCACCGGACGCTTTGGGGGTCTCCGCGCTTTCGTGCTCATGGGACTCGGCGGCCTTGACTCCCTCTTTGCGCGAGCCGGGCGTCGCCGTCGGGGATTTCGAGCGGTTGTCGGTGACGTAGAAGCCTGAACCCTTGAAGATAATGCCGGCAGGTTGGATCAGGCGCACGACCTCTCCCTCACACTCCGGGCAGGTTTTCACCGGCGGCTCGGAGAATTGCTGCCGCCTCTCAAAGCGCAATCCACATGACTTACATAAGTATTCATACAAAGGCATACGACACCTCCCACTACCATCTCATGCCTGAGTGCTATTATATGCAATTTGGGACGCTTGGCAAGAGGGAATTTCAGGGGCGTCGGACTTGTATGAACGCAAAGGCGTTCATACAATACAGCGCACAAATTCCACCTTGTGAGGCAGGTCGTTGCCTGGCGTGCAAAAGGGGGCGTGTCCCGCTGATGGCGTTTTGAGGCCACCCTTACGCCGACTCGCCTGTTGGGAACGCTAAGCACCCTGGATGAGTTATTCTGGCAGGGGGCGTCGGAAGTAATACTCTTTCCACTGGGCCGCGTTATTTCCCAATTCAGGATAGGCGATCACGGAGACCAATTCCCAGCCGTCCTCTGCCATTTCCTTGAGCAATGCCTCTGCAGGCTTCCAATCCACAATTGTTGGAGGGAGGAACTTTTCCAAATACCGCCGATCTTTGATAACTCGATACTCGAAGGTAGCCATATTGTCTCCTTTCTTAGAATGCTCATTTATGGGTTGCAAGCTGTTTCCCTGTGACGCCAGACATTCTCTGGGATTCGCGGCGCCCCGACCCCAGCAAGGAGTGTTCCGCAGGGCGGGCAGCGTAAATCCCGCGTTATCGGCTGTCGGGTCGCCTCATCCTTCCCCATCTTCATTTGCGGGAAGTCCGAGCTGGCCTTTGGTCACGATCGCGAGGACGATCGCTACCAGTGTGGCGACCACCCCTTCCAAGATGAAAAGCCTCATATCAGGCGCTGGGAATGCCTCGCCGTGAAGGATTCCCGTCATCGTGGCCTCAGTCAGCAGGGTAGTGGTCCAGAAGTTGAGAGCGTTATGAGCCATGAAGCCGCCGAGCAACAGGCTCCCTTGGGTCTTGTTGTACAGCCACGTCATCAGTATCGAGTTGGTAATCTCCTCCGCCACAAACAGGGGCAGGAACCCTATTCCCATGGGGTACTGAGGGGAACCCGGCCGCAGGAACTCCGGCAGGTGCCATATGCCCCAGAGGGCGCCAATGATGAAGCTGGCAATCAAAGGGCTCCACTTCTCCTGGAGTTTTGGTAGGGCAAAGCCGCGCCAGCCAAACTCTTCCAATGGACCGTCTACCAACATGAGGACAAAGAAGACGGGCGCCAGGTACCATTCCTGCCTGAAAAATGTAAATCCGGGCAGATTCCCTCCGGCGAGAAGATGGATGCCTATCCCGGCAAGGCAAAAGAGGGCCGGCAAAAATAGAGTGACGACCCACCAAACGAGACCTACCCGCCAGCGTGTCGCCCGCTGAAGCAAGTCGAGGAGGCCTTTCTTGCCGCTCGTGACCGCGACCATGATCAAGCAGGCCAGTGACGGGCCGTAGACGATAAAGCCGCTTCCGCCGGTGTACCAGGGGATCCAGCTGATGAGGAACACCAGGGCAAAGAATGCAACGAGCGAATGTCGTTTCAGCAAAGACGAGATCGAAGACTTCATGGCGCCTCCTCGGAAAATAGGCGAGTCAGCGAGAAAGCGAAAAAGCGAGTCAGCGAATAGAATACGTTCGCACGTTCCAAGCGGCATTGGGATGCAGATTTTAGTTGATTTCAACAGATGATTTTCAAAATCTGCGGAATCTGCGTTCATCTGCGTCCAACATCTCTTCGAAAATCGGCGAATATCGAAATCACTTGCATAGCAGAGGGTACGCGAACTTCAGGCTACGCTCGGGCCGTTCGCCCCAGAATGAATTCCACTGCCCAGTATAGGACGCAATGGTTTGAGAGTCAAGTTTTCTGCGCGGAAAATCGCCAACGCCGCGACCTGAAGGAAGACAGGAAGACCTCGCCGCTTGACAATCTCCGGCTTTCTATTAGGATACACGCGATGAGCGCTTTAGTCCCGCTACGATGCTCGACGGGCGCCGAGGATTGGTGGCTGCGCGGCGGAACCTTCCGAACCCCGCCAGGGCCGGAAGGCAGCAACGGTAAGGTCTGGTCTCCGGGTGTCGCGGCACGCTGGTCCTCGTCGCCTTTCGGGTATCGTGCGGAGAGGTCGCCGGCGGTGGGATAGTGGCACACTGTCTCGCCGCCGCTGTCGTTGTGGAGGGTGACGCAAAACTGATGGAGGATCACTCCTTTTCCCGTGCCAGGCCGGTGGAGCGCGGCGTGGCGCTGTTGTTGGCGCTGCTGGCGCTGACCGCGCTCGCGGCGACGTATGAGGCGACGCTCACCCCGGTCACACTCTCCGTAGATGGGCAGGAGCGGCAGATCCGCACCCATCAGCCCACCGTGGCCTTGCTGCTCTCCGATTTGGGGATCGCGCTGCGCGCTGAGGATCGCCTGACGCCGGGCCTGGAAACCCCTGTTGAAGCCGCGATGACGATTACGATCCAGCACGCCCGTCCCGTCGTGATTGTCGCGGACGGGGTGGAGCGCCTGCGCTACGTGCACGAGGTCATTCCCGCCGATGTGCTGGCGTCGGAAGACATCGTCTTAAGCGCGCAGGATACCTTCACCGTGCGGGCGCCCCTCGCCAGCGACCCCGCCGACACGCAATTTCGCATCGAAGTGCAACGCGCCGTGCCCGTGGTCTTGGAGACCGGCGCTGTGCGCACGCCTTTCTACACGCACGCGGAGACGGTGGGAGAGGCGCTCTTGGAGAGCGGCGTGTTGCTTTACCGCGCCGATCGCATCTTCCCCGCCGCCGAGACGCCAGTCCAGAGCGGTATGCACATCCGCGTGGAACGTTCGGTGCCGGTCTCCATTTATGTGGATGGGCACATCCTGCGCACCCGCACCCATCGCAATCGGGTGGGGGAGGTGCTTGCGGATCTGGGCGTCCTGCTGAACGGGCAGGATTACACGGTGCCTTCCCTGGATGCTGTGCTGGGAGACGGCGAGGAGGTTCGCGTCATCCGCGTCACGGAGACGGTCGTCGTCGAGCAAAGCCCCATTCCCTTTGAGACCGTGTGGCGCCCCGATGAAAATATGGAACTGGACACCCAGGGATTGCTTCAGGAAGGGGCGCCGGGCGTTTTGGAGCGCCGGCGACGGATCCGCTATGAGAACGGTGAGGTCGTTGACCGTCGGGTGGAAGGCGAAAGCGTCGTCCTCGCGCCGACCCCTCGCGTGATGGGCTATGGCACTAAAGTGGTGGTGCGACAGCTGGATACTCCCTCAGGACCTATCGAGTACTGGCGCAAGTTTCGTATGTTGGCGACCTCGTATAGCGCCGGCACGGCCGGCGTCTCGCCCAGCAATCCGCACTACGGCTACACGGCCACCGGCGTCAGGATGGGCAATGGCATTGTGGCGGTGGATCCCCGATTCATCCGCCTGGGCACGCAGGTCTATGTCCCCGGCTATGGGATTGGGCTGGCGGCGGATACCGGCGGCGCTATCAAGGGCAAGCGCATTGACCTGGGCTACGCCGACGAAAATCTCAAGCTGTGGTACTCCTTTGTGGACGTCTATCTGCTGACGCCTGTGCCTGCTAACATCAACTATCTCAACCCCTGATGGCAGAAAATCCCCGCGAGCTGTTGCAACGTTACGGCCTGCGGCCCCGCCGGTCCCTGGGGCAGAACTTCCTCGTCGCGCCGCAGATCCCGGAGCGCATTGCCGCCGGGGCGGAGGTGGGTCCCGAGGACACGGTCCTGGAGGTCGGCGCCGGCGTGGGGACTTTGACCGTGGCGCTGGCAGCGCGCGCTGGCCGGGTCATCGCGGTGGAAACGGACGGGCAGCTGCTGGATGTGCTGCGGGACGTGTTCGGCGCCGCGCCTACCGTCGAGCTGGTTCACGGCGACATGCTGACCCTCGATCCGGCGGCGTTGTTGGGAGTCGCGCCGCCCGGCGCTGCGCCCGCGCTGTGGGGTCCGCGCCTGGAGCATTACCTCGTCGTGGCGAATCTGCCCTATTACATCACCGCCGCCGTGATCCGGCATTTGCTGGAAGCGACGGTGCGCCCGGCCCGCCTCGTGGTGACAGTCCAGCGCGAGGTGGCCGAGCGCATGGTGGCCGCGCCAGGCGAGCTGAGCCTGCTCGGCGTGAGTGTCCAGTTCTACGGCAAGCCGCGTATCCTCTTCTCGCTCAAGCGCGGCGCGTTTTTCCCGGCGCCGGCAGTGGATTCTGCCGTCGTCCGGCTGGACCTCTATGAGACGCCGCCCGTGACGGATTGCGCTGTGCCGCTGTTCTTCCAGGTCGTGCGCGCCGGTTTCGCGCAGAAGCGCAAGCAGCTGCACAACAGCCTCGCCGCGACGCTGGCGCTGTCGCCTGCAGCCGTTTCGGCGGCCCTGGCTGCCGTGGAGGTAGATCCCACCCTCCGCGCGGAGACGCTGTCCCTTGAGATGTGGGGCCGTGTCGCGCGCGCCCTCGCCCCGCTGTTGAATTCTGCCTGAGACGTCAGAGGCGCGTGCTCACCTGCTCAGGTGCTCAGGTGCTCACGTGTTTACGTGCGTACGTGTAGTCCTCTTTGATCGAGATGCTTGTCTTTTGCGCCACCTTGGGTTATGATAATCAGACATCAACTGAGCGTGGAAACGCGGCTACGTAAGTGATTCGCTGATTTTCTGAGAAGTTGACATGTCGCAGATACATACTATAGCAAATGAAAATGTGAGTTGTGAGTCGTGATCGCGGGCTACGACAGCTCTCTTCTCTCGGCTCACTGATCTCTATTTTCCGCGGAGTTCTCATGAAGCTGCGGTTCACCACCGAGTCATGAAAATAACGACCTGAGCGCAAACTGAAGTTTGCGTTACATTTGCCATGCAAATGATTTTTAGGTTCGCGGATTCGCTGATTCACTGACTGCTGACTCGCTGATCTCTATTTTCTGAGGAGGGCAGCATGTTCAAATTGACAAGAGTCGTGATCGTCATTGTGGGGCTGCTCCTGGTAGCGATCATCTTGGGCCGTTGTCATGCGGCTCAGAAGCCGGAGAGCGCCGCTACGCCCTCGCCGACAGAAACTGCTACACCGACGGCAGAATTGGCTTTCGAAGAAGAGGATTTGGAGGCTCTCTTTCTTGCTGCGGAAGCACCCGTCAAAATCGTGGTGACGGCCCCTTCGGTCGTGGAAATCGGGCAGCCGCCGGCAATTGTGCAAGTGCAGCTCCTCAGCGCGGAGCCCATCGGAGAATTGCGCTTGGAGCTCAACACCGGCGTCCCGCAGCTGGCGGTTGTGGACGCCGATGCCGAGACGCCGGGTATTCAGGTCGCCCTGGCGGCGTTGCCGGCGGGGGCAGCGGTGCCGCAATTGGAAGTGGATGCTGCAGGCGTCGTGCGATTGCGCTTGCAGAACTACCCGGCTACCGGCCCCGATCTGCAAAACCTGTTGTTGTTTCAGGTGCAGGGAGTGACGGCGGGTGTGGCTTCGATCTATGTGCAGAACGCTGAAGCTTTGGCGGCGGATGGCGTCCCTCTGCTTGTGGATTGGGGGGAGATGGCGTTGGTGCAGGTGCAGCCTGCAGGAGCGGCGGAAGCTCCGCTGCCGACAATGCCGCCGCCAGAGACGTCTGCTCCTTCGACGTCAGACAACGCCGCGGGAGGGCTCGCTCCTGGAATCTACTACCGCATTCGGCGCGGACAGAACCTGTTCCGCCTCTCGCGCGCCTTCGGCGTGTCCGTTGAGGCGATCATGCAGACCAACGGCATCACCGACACGCGCCATGTCCCCGCCGGTAGGATATTGCATATTCCGGCGCCGTCTCCCAAGGGGCAGGCCGCGTACCTGGTGGGGCCGGACGAGACGCTTTACGGCATCGCGACCGCGTTTGGGGTGACGGTGGAGCAGCTGGCGCAGCAAAACGCCATCGCGCCGCCCTATTTGCTCCAGGCGGGCATGTATCTGATCCTGCGTCCCTGAGACCGCGGCGCGAAATTCAACAGCGGTTTTGTGGTAAAATGGAAGGGCCATCGGCCCAGGCCGCGGCTTCGATCTGAGGGAGGATGTCATCATGGACGACGTTACACCGGAATCAGGAACAGGCGCGAGGGAAATCCCCGAGCCGAAGGATTTCATCCGCGAGATCATCAATGAGGATCTGCGCACGGGGCGCTTTGGCGGACGGGTATGCACGCGCTTCCCGCCCGAACCGAATGGCTATCTGCACATCGGGCATGGCAAATCCATTTGCCTGAACGCGGGCATTGCGCGCGATTACGGCGGCAAATTCAACCTGCGCTTCGACGACACCAATCCCGTCAAAGAGGAAGAGGAATACGTCGAATCCATTGTGGAAGATGTGCGCTGGCTGGTACCTGAATTCACCGCCGAGCCGCTCTTCGCCTCGGATTATTTCGAGCAGATGTACCAGTGGGCCGAGGAACTGATCCAGAAGGGGCTGGCGTATGTGGATGATCTGAGCGCTGAGGAAATCCGTCAGTACCGGGGCACACTCACTGAGCCGGGGAAGGAAAGCCCCTATCGTCACCGCTCCGTTGCGGAAAACCTCGACCTGTTCCGCCGGATGCGCGCGGGCGAATTCCCCGATGGCTCGCGGGTGCTGCGCGCGAAAATTGACATGAGCTCGCCCAACCTCAACCTGCGCGACCCGGTGATGTATCGCATCCTGCACGCTTCGCATCACCGCACGGGGGATGCGTGGTGTATCTATCCCATGTACGATTGGGCGCACGGCCTGGAGGACTCCATCGAGGGGATCACCCATTCGATCTGCACGCTGGAATTTGAGGATCACCGGCCGCTCTACGACTGGTATCTCGACCAGCTGGGCATTTATCATCCCCGGCAAATCGAGTTCGCGCGGCTCAACCTCACCTACACCGTGATGAGCAAGCGCTGGCTGTTGCGGCTGGTGCAGGGAGGGTATGTGAGCGGCTGGGACGATCCGCGTATGCCGACGCTCTCCGGCCTGCGACGGCGCGGCTATACCGCGGAAGCGATATGGGATTTTGCCGAGCGCATCGGCGTGGCGAAAGCGAACAGCATGGTGGATCTGGCGCTTCTGGAGCACTGCATCCGTGAGGAGCTGAACGTGAGCGCGCCGCGGGCGATGGCAGTGCTGCATCCGTTGCGCGTCGTCGTCGAAAACTACCCTGAGGATCAGGTGGAGGAATTCGAGGTCCCCAATCATCCGCAGCGACCGGAGCTGGGGACGCGCCCGGTGCCTTTCTCACGGGTGCTGTACCTCGAGCGCGACGATTTCATGGAGCAGCCTCCCGCCAAATTCTTTCGCCTGGCCCCGGGCCGCGAGGTGCGGCTGATGAATGCCTATTACCTCACCTGCGTGGGGGTGGTGAAAAACGCCGCCGGCGAGATTGTGGAACTGCGCTGCACTTACGACCCCGCTTCTCGCGGCGGGGTGACGCCTGACGGGCGCAAGGTCAAGGGCACGCTGCACTGGGTCTCGGCGGCGCACGCCATAGACGCCGAGGTGCGGCTGTACGACAATCTGTTCCTTAAAGAAAATCCCTACGACGTGCCGGAGGGACAGGACTTCACGGTGAACCTGAATCCTGAGTCCCTCAAAGTGCTCACGGGGTGTAAGCTGGAGCCGGGCCTGGCGACGGCAGCTCCCGGCGATCGTTTCCAGTTCATGCGACAGGGGTATTTCTGCGTGGACAGCAAGGACTCCTGTCCCGGCGCGCTGGTATTCAACTCCACGGTGGGCCTGAAGGACACCTGGGCCAAGATCCAGCAGCAGCCGGAATAGCGCTGACAGGGTTTCAAGGGCGTGGGCCAGATTGACCAATCTGGCCCACGTTTGTTTGCGCCGGCGGGGGCGATCGGCAAGTCAATGGGCGCCGATCTTCGCGTAGTGATGCGGTCTCTTCCCGACAGCCTGCGAATCAGCGTGAAGCGACGTCCAACCTCAGGGCGTCAGTCCTGCTAATGATAGGCGGGCAGCCAATCGCCGTGCGCCGCGATGAGATCGTCCACCATCTGCCAGATCTGCTCCAAATCCAGCTCCGCGGCGGTGTGGGGATCGAGCATCGCGGCGTGATAGATGTGCTCGCGTTTGCGGGTGAGGGCCGCCTCGACCGTGAGCGCCTGCACGTTGACATTGGTCTGCATCAGGGCGGCGAGGTGCGGCGGCAGCGCGCCGATGCGCGTCGGCTGGATGCCGTTCCGATCCACCAGGCACGGCACCTCGACGCAGCAACCCTGGGGCAGATTGTCAATCAGGCCGTAGTTCATCACGTTGCCGTAGATCACGCGCGGGATCCCCGTCTCCAGGCTGTGGATGATGTAAGCGCCGTATTCATGTGAGGGCGTGATGGCGTCGAAGTTCGTGACCATGGCGATGGCGTTGCGCACGTCTTGCTCCGTCGCCCTGACTGCCAGCAGGCGCTCGCGCAGATTCGCCTCATCTATCGGCGCGTCGGGGTTCAGCACCGTCTCGTGACTCGCCTCCCAGCCCGCGATCTGCACCTCACAGCGGCGGATGTATTCATCGAGCGGGATGTTGAAGCGCTCGATGAGGTCGGGGCGGTCGCGTTTGATGAACCAGGGGACATACTCACTGAAGTGTTCGCTCGATTCGGTGACGAAGTAGCCGAGCCGCTTGAACACCTCGTAGCGGACGCGATTCCAGTCGGGCACGCGTCCCTCGGCGATGACCTGGCGCAGCCTCGGATAGAGGTCCTCCACCTCGCCGTTGGGCAGATGGCGCTCGAAGCGCAGGTAGAACGCCATGTGATTGATGCCCGCGCACCGATAGGTGATTTCCTCGAGCGGAATGTCCAGGTCGTGGGCGAGCTGTTCGGCGGTGCCCTGGACGCTATGGCACAGTCCCACGGTTTTGATGGGCGTGCCGCGATTCATGGCCCAGGTCAACATGGCCATCGGATTGACGTAGTTGAGGAAGGTCACGTCGGGACAGAGGTCCTGCATGTCCTGCGCCATCTCCAGCATCACCGGAATTGTCCGGAGCGCGCGCATGATGCCGCCGACGCCCAGCGTGTCGGCGATCGTCTGGCGCAGCCCGTACTTCTTGGGGATCTCGAAGTCTATCACCGTGCCGGGCTGGTAGCCGGCAATCTGGAACATGGCGATGGCGTAATCCGCGCCGTCGAGCGCCTGTCGGCGATCGAGCGTCGCCTCGATGGTGGGGTGCGCCTCCAGGCCCTGGGCCAGGCGGTGGGCGACCACCTCGGTGGTGCGCAGCCGTTCAGGGTCAATGTCATGCAGGCTGATGGTGGCATGCGCCAGTTCCGGGAAACTGAGGAGGTCCCCGAGCAGATTTTTGGCGAATACCGTGCTGCCGGCGCCGATGAAGGTGATCTTGGGCATGGGCTGTGTCTCCTGTAAAATGAATATGGAATCATCAAATGCCTGTGTAAGTCTCGCTCATTTGAGGTGGACCTGGGCAAATGTCCCTCTCTTGAGGTTGCAGGGCTATTCTAACCAATTTTTGGGAGTTCGCAAACGATCGCGCCGACGGGGCCTGGCGAGCGTCGTTCGCAAGGAGGAGGGCCCGCGACCGGAAAACGAGAGCGCGCATCTCCAGCGTTCACCCTCTTGTAACACAAATGCCCTTGTTTAAGTCAAAAAAATTGCTACAGTATTCTTGACTTGGGTTGAATTCCTGGCTGCTGATGTAAAATAGAATCATGGATGTGCCACCTCGCCTCACCATGCTGTTGGATGCCAGCCACGAATCCGAACGCACGGGCGACCTTCCTGCCGCCATTCGCCAGGCGACAGAGGCGTTGGCGCTGGCGCAACAGGCCGGTGACGGCGACGCGCAGGGACTCGCTGCCGCCGCCCTGGCCTATGCTCACATCCGCCTGGGGCATTATACGGTCGCCAGAGCGCTGTTGGAGCAGGCGCTCCCTTTGACCTCGCCGGAATCCGCCGCGCGCGGCGAAGTTCTCCTCACGCTGGGCATCTGCGCTGCTGAGACCGACGATGTCGCCGCCGCCGAGGCCTATTTCCAACAATCCATTGATCTGGGCCGGCAGTTAGGGGTGATGCGCCTGTTGGTGCGCGGCCTCCACAGCCTGGCCGCCGGCGTCTATACGCCGCGCGGCGAATTTTCCCTGGCCATCGCTGCTGACGAGGAAGCCCTGAAATTAGCGCGCGCCCATCATTTCCCCGAACTGATCTGGTCCCAACTGACCAACCTCAGCTGGACGTGTTGGGTGATGGGGCAGCGTGACCGGACCTTACACTGGTTGGCCGAGTTGCGTGAGATAGCGCTCCCCGGCACCCTCGCCGATGGCTACTGGTATTTGATCCACGGTGAACTGGCCCGCGAGGACGGCGACTTTGTCCAGGCGAATCAATACTTTGCCCACTGCCGCTCCATTGCCGAGGCCGGCGGACTGCCCGAACTGGACTTTCTCTTACGGCTGGGACTGGCCCGCCTGTGTCGCGCCGAAGGCGATGCCCCGGCCGCTTTGTCCTGGACTGCTGATGCCCTCAGCATCGCCGAGCGCACGGGCTACCGGCACATGCAAGGCCGCGCCTTCCTCGAACGAGGCCGGACGGCCTGGGTTTTGGGAGACGCAGAGCAGGCCAAAGCCGACCTCCAGGCCGCGTTGGCCGTGCTGCAGCCGCTCCACACCCATTTTGACCTGGCGCAGGCGCTGCTGCTGCTCGCGGGTCTACTCCACGCGCAAGGGGCCCCCGAAGCCGAGGCCGTTTGGGTGGAAGCCGCGACCTCTATCCTCAGCGGCGGCTACGCCTTCTGGCTTGTCCAGGAACAGGCATGGGTCAATCCGCTGCTCGCGCATTACCTCAATGTCGAGGGCCCGGCGGGGCAGGCAGCGGCGCGCCTGCGCGAGGCGCTTGACAATCTGCCTCCGCTGCCGCTGCACGTACTGACATTGGGGGGATTCCAGGTCTTGCAAGGCGGCGTTCCCCTCCCCCGCGAAGCATGGCAGCGCCGCAAAACTCGCCAGCTTTTCGTGTATCTGTTGCTGCGTCGTGCGCCGGTCGCCCGTGACGAACTCCTCGAAGCGCTGTGGCCCGATTTGTCGCCGGAATCGGCAGTCCTGGCACTCAACGCGGCCTTCTCCGAACTGCGGCGCATCCTGGAGCCGCAGCTGGGGCGGGGGAGGCCTTCCCGCTATCTGGAGCGCGACGAAGAGACGCTGACCCTGCGCCGTACTGACGGCTTGTGGTGCGATGTGTGGGCCTTCGAAGAGGCCACGCGGGGGGGAGTCGCCGCTATACCGCAAATCCTGGGGCTCTATCGCGGCGACTTCTTGCCCGAAGAACCCTATGCGGATTGGGCGTTGCGCGAGCGTGAGCGGCTGCGCACACGTTACCTCAACGCCCTGATGGGCTGGCTGGAAGAGCGCGTGCACGCCGGCGCGTGGGAAGAGGGCGTCGAGCTGGCCCGGCGCATCCTGGAGCGCGAGCCCTGGCTGGAAGAGGTCTGGCGCGCCCTGATGACGTGCCTCGCGCAGTTGGGCCGCCGCAGCGAAGCCCTCCGCGCCTATCAGGACTGTGTCCGCGCCCTGCGTGTTGAACTTGACGTTGACCCGGCCCCCGAAACCCGACGCCTCTATGAGCACCTTCTCAGAAAATAGAGATCAGTGAGCCGTGAGAAGAGAGTCGTCGCGACCTTCGATCACGACTCACAACTCACATTTTCGTCATCGGCGGTGTGCCGCAGGAACATGTTGACTCAAAACGTCAATGGGTGAGGGGCAAGGGCCTTCCCTCATTCCCCATTTCCCGTTACCCATTACCAGGTTACCCGTTACCCATTCCCTCATTACCATTTCCCCCTTTTTGTCATTCCCCTGTCATTCCCTTGTGTTATATTGTCCCTATATCTCTTCTGGGGAGTCGTCCTATGCGCCGTTTGGTCACCTTTGTCGTGCGGTTATGGGTGGATGTGCAAACTGATCTGCCTGCGTGGGAAGGGCAAGTGGAGTGCATCGCCGATGGTGAACACGCGCATATTGGCACAGCGGACGAACTGCTGGGGTTCATTTACGCTCATGTCACAACCGAAGCGGCTGCCGACCGCAAATTATGGACGCCAGAAGAACCTTGATACATTCAACTTTTGATTATTTTCCAGGGGTGATGGATGGATTGTTTTGCGTAAGGAGGTACGGAAATGGAAGACACGGGGTTGAAACGGCGCGTTGGAACAGGCGTGAGCCTGACGATAGCCGTTGTGGCGCTATTGAGCCTGGGCGTTCTGCTGACCAGCGCCAGTTCGAACGCCGCGGCGGCGGAGGGATTGTGGATCACGCGCGTCACACCGCTGGGCGGCGCGAGCACTCCTTTTAACCGGCTGGAAATCCAATTCAGCAGTGCGGTGTTGAGCGACACCTTCACCCTGGCCGATGTGAGCCTAAGGGGCCCGGGCGGGGTGATAACGCCCACCGCGCTCACTTACCTGGCCGGGGATCGCTACGAGCTGGCCTCCAGTGGGACGGGGTTGAACACGTACTCGCTCGTCATCGGGCCGGACATCCGCGACTTGAGCGACCGGCAGATGGACCAGAATCACAACGGGACGGCAGGCGAGCCCGGCGATGCTTATGTAGGGGCACTGTTTTCTGCCGGTGTCACCCTCACGGATACCCAAACCACCTATGAGGGCCAAAACCTGCTCATCTATGGGAACACGGCCATCATCAACGGCGTCCACACGTTTGCCGGGGTGGAAGTCTTGGGCGGGGCGACGCTGTCCCACTCTCCGGCCACGACCGACGCCGAATACCGGCTTGACCTGACCATCACCGACACGCTCTGGATCACGGCCGGCGCTAAGATAGACGTGACGGGGCGGGGGTACCTGGGCGGCTATACGCTTGGTAACACGACGGTCGGGGGGGCGACGGGCATGGCGGGGGGATCGTATGGTGGATTGGGCGCCAATGCCAACGGTGCGACGAACTGGGTGTATGGCGACTATCGCTATCCGAATGCGCTTGGGTCAGGGCATGGGGCGCAAGGGGGGATTGGCGCGGGCGCAGGTGCGGGCGGCGGCCTGGTGCGCCTCACGGCCGGCGCAGCGGAAGTAGAGGGGGCCATTCTGGCGAATGGCGGGAATGGCGTATGCCACGACGGTTGGGATGGTGGGGGCAGCGGAGGCGGCGTGTGGTTGAGCGTGGGCAGCCTGTCAGGCAGCGGCCTCATCACGGCTAACGGCGGGAATGGCGTATGCAATGGCGGTTCGGGCGGCGGCGGGCGCGTGGCCGTGGTCTACGACACGGTCAGTGACTTCGATCTGCACAACAAGGTGCAGGCGCACGGCGGAGTGGGCGGAACCGGCGCCGGGGCGGTGGGCACGGTGTACCTGAAGCAGAACGCCGGTGAAGGCGTGCTGCGGATTGACAGCCACGGCACTCCGACCGGCGTGTGGACGCCACTGGGGGTCTCTGCCGACACAGCCTTTGTCGTGGATCACCTGCTCATCTCCGGTGCCAACGTCATCGCTGCGCCGGAGCATGAGATGTCCATTGCCGCCAACAACGTCTCGATCTTGGGCAACGGCAAACTGACCCATCGGGCGACGACGACCGACCAGGAGTATTCACTGCGTATGGCGATTACGGACATGCTGTTCATCAGCACGACAGGCACGATAGACGTGACGGGGCGTGGCTACCTGGGGGGCTGGACGGTAGGGCTGACCACCACAGGAGGGGCGACGGGCATGGCGGGGGGATCGTATGGTGGATTGGGTGCCAATGCCAACGGTGCGACGAACTGGGTGTATGGCGACTATCGCTATCCGAATGCGCTTGGGTCAGGGCATGGGGCGCAAGGGGGGATTGGCGCGGGTGCAGGTGCGGGCGGCGGCCTGGTGCGCATCACGGCCGGCGCAGCGGAAGTAGAGGGGGCCATTCTGGCGAATGGCGGGAATGGCGTATGCCACGACGGTTGGGATGGTGGGGGCAGCGGAGGCGGCCTGTGGTTGAGCGTGGGCAGCCTGTCAGGCAGCGGCCTCATCACGGCTAACGGCGGGAATGGCGTATGCAATGGCGGTTCGGGCGGCGGCGGGCGCGTGGCCGTGGTCTACGACACGGTCAGTGACTTCGATCTGCACAACAAGGTGCAGGCGCACGGCGGAGTGGGCGGAACCGGCGCCGGGGCGGTGGGCACGGTGTACCTGAAGCAGAACGCCGGTGAAGGCGTGCTGCGGATTGACAGCCACGGCACTCCGACCGGCGTGTGGACGCCACTGGGGGTCTCTGCCGACACAGCCTTTGTCGTGGATCACCTGCTCATCTCCGGTACCAACGTTATCGCCGCGCCGGAGCATGAGATGTCCATTGCCGCCAACAACGTCTCGATCTTGGGCAACGGCATGCTGACCCATCGGGCGACGACGACCGACCAGGAGTATTCACTACGCATGGCGATTACGGACACGCTGTTCATCAGTACGACAGGCACGATAGACGTGACGGGGCGTGGCTATCTGGCCGGGCGGACGGTGGGGAACACGACGGTTGGGGGAGCGACGGGCATGGCGGGGGGATCGTATGGTGGATTGGGCGCCAATGCCAACGGTGCGACGAACTGGGTGTATGGCGACTATCGCTATCCGAATGCGCTTGGGTCAGGGCATGGGGCGCAAGGGGGGATTGGCGCGGGCGCAGGTGCGGGCGGCGGCCTGGTGCGCATCACGGCGGGGGTAGCGGAAGTAGAGGGGGCCATTCTGGCGAATGGCGGGAATGGCGTATGCCACGACGGTTGGGACGGTGGGGGCAGCGGAGGCGGCCTGTGGTTGAGCGTGGGTAGCCTGTCGGGCAGCGGCCTCATCACGGCTAACGGCGGGAATGGCGTATGCAATGGCGGTTCGGGCGGCGGCGGGCGCGTGGCCGTGGTCTACGACGCGGTCAGTGACTTCGATCTGCACAACAAGGTGCAGGCGCACGGCGGAGCGGGCGGAACCGGCGCCGGGGCGGTGGGCACGGTGTACCTGAAGCAGAACGCCGGTGAAGGCGTGTTGCGCCTGGACAGCCACGGGGCGGCGACGGGGGGGTGGACGCCGCTGGGGATGGCAACCGAGAGCGCCTTTGTCGTGGATCACCTGCTCATCTCCGGTACCAACGTTATCGCCGCGCCGGAGCACGAGATGCCCATCCAGGCCAACAACGTCTCGATTTTAAGCCATGGGATGCTGACCCATCGGGCGACGACGACCGACCAGGAGTATTCACTACGCATGACCGTCGCTAACACCTTGACCATTGCTAC
>Ga0208825_1000714_pt1 | contig 29509 bp, 27 predicted proteins | sample AD_UKC113_MetaG_FD_184450 | JGI IMG/M metagenome (GOLD analysis project Ga0208825, IMG submission 184450) | Active sludge microbial communities of municipal wastewater-treating anaerobic digesters from Hong Kong - AD_UKC113_MetaG (SPAdes)... | ecosystem: Engineered > Bioreactor > Anaerobic >...
GACAGCAGTTAAAAAATTTTCAGAGAAGAACTATCCTTTAAATGATGAGAAAATAAAGGATATATTAGATTATCCAGTTTTCTTTGAATTTTATGTTTTCAGTGCCCTTGCTTGCGAACAAGTTTATAAATCGAAAGGTATTGACGGGTTAAGGGAGTTATCAAAAAATATTATTAAAACGGAAGGTGAAGATTTTCATAAGGAAAACAAAATAATGTTAGAACGAATTTGCAATATGCTTGGAGTTGGAGAATCAGAGTTGATAGAAAGAGTGAATAATAGAATAAAGAGTTTTAAGTAAACAGAGAAGGCAATCCTTAAATCACCCAATGGTACTGCGTGGGAGAGCGAGTTGCTGCCAAGCTTTTTTAGATATTTATTTTGAGCGTTATTTCCTTAACAAAACGTATTATTTAATAATAATAAAATTAAATTGTCGTCATTTTTTTAAATTACAATGAATATTTTATGAGAACATATTCAGCTGTCATCGAGAAATGTAAAGATACTGGACTCTACGTAGGATATATACCTGGATTTAAAGGTGCGCATTCGCAAGGTGAAACAATTGAGGAACTTAGAGAGAATTTGATTGAGGTGATTGAAATGCTTCTTGAAGATGGTGAGCCTGTTCTAGATAGTGAGTTTATTGGCACTCAAAATATTGAGTTCGAATAATATGCCAAAATACCCCGTAGTTAAGCCATACCAAATAATAAAAGCTCTCAATTTACTCGGTTTTTATGAAGTTCGTCAAAAAGGTTCTCATAAGCAATTTAAACATCAAGATGGAAGAACAACTACAATACCAGACCACAAAGGTAGAGATATATCGCCGATATTATTAAAACAAATTCTACAAGAAATTAATGTGGAGTTAGATGAATTTAAAAAATACTTATAATAATATCGACTTAGTGTATTAACCCGGCTTATTTTCAGCACGACTTCGTTTGAGAGCGAGTGGTTGCCAAGCTTTTTTTTTGCTTTATAACATCACCTTCTTGTTTCAATTTTATTTTTTATACTTTCAATAAAACTGTTTAATATATTACACAGTGTGTTATAATAATATATGATTTATAAAATAATTTAATAAATATTTTTAAAGAATTTTATGATTATAAACATAAATATCTTTATAAGTCTTTATTCGATATATATATATATATTATTAATATTTGTATTTTTTTTGTTCATTATAATAATATTATATTGTAATTTTGCTTTTGAAAAATTAATCTATACTTAAGGAGTTAGTTTAAAATGAAAGTATTAAACATTTACTATTTAAAAATTGTCTATGCAGTGATAATACTTACCTTATTAACAAACTGTACTAGTCTTAGACCTAAGTATAAAGATATCCCTGTTAAAGGTCGTAATGAAATAGTTGATTTTTACAGTCCTTATTATGTCGAAAGAATGAATCTACTTGGTTGGACATTGAATTTAAGTTTTTCAGTTGGGGTTGGTTATGCTGTTTATCAATATGCACCCTATAATTATAAAATTGGGAACATTAGCGAAAAGAATATAAAATTAGGACAGGCTTGTTTGGCTTCATTGTTAACAAGTTTTTTGATATACGAATTTAGTAGCGATGGAAATATTCATCCAGTCGATTATTCCACGGCAAATGAGTGGTTAAGAAAATATGACAAAGATTTGATTTACTTGAAATATTCTTTGTATCCTTCATTTATAGAAGCAATCCCGAAAAACGCAGATAAAAATTTTGAAATAAAGAATATTCAAGACGCCAAATTTTTTCATAGCACATTTCCAAATAGTGAATATACTTATAAGACGATAACAGAGGCATTACCTAAAATGTCCAAATACGATTTACCTGCGCTTGAAACTATATTTTATGATCATGATGTAAATAAGCTTATCAAAAAGGAAAGTTTTAAAAGAACTTCAAATTTAGACGAATGGTTGGATTTAAAACATAAATACCCCGATATTGCAGATGAATTTATACCAAGAGCAATACAACACATTGATAATATTTATGATGCAAAAAAACTCAAGTCCGAGTATTACTATAATATAGAGTTAAACTCAATACTTGAGGACAGAACATATAAGATGATAAAAAACTTGATAGCTGCTAAGATGTTCCATGATATGTTTCCATATAGTAAGTATAATGATTCTCTAAAAGAAAAATGTTTCAACTTTATATTAACCTTAAGCGATATTGAAGAATATATAAGTATTTTTCATAATTCATATAATGCAAATATTCTAGAAGATAAAGCAATTGCAAATGGCTTTATAACTACGGCAAATGAGTTATTTCAATTTACCTCGTTATTCCCAAATTCACAAAGAATAGATGAATTGATAGAAAAGGTATTTCCAAATTCAGAACAAGAGTCTTTGTTAGAAATAATAAATCGATATCCATTCTCTAACCTTCAGAGAAAAATGAGACTTTACTATATAGAACAAAGTTCTAATATGGATGAATGTATTTTAGCAGCAGAAAAATTTCCAGAACTTAAAAATGAAGCTGTCAAAAAAGCAAAACAATTTTGTACTAGTCTTAATAATGAAAGACGGTTTTTGAGTGCTTTTGGCGATACAGAAGATGCAATTGATATAAGGTTTAAATACAACGAAGATATAACCAAAGAGCCAGAAAATTTGGGTAATAAAGTGAATTCTATTTATAGTGAATATTATCCAGTTATTTCTCCCGATGGTGAAACTTTATACTTTGTAAGGAAAGACGACCCTAATGGATTTGGTGGTGAGGATATATATTTTTCACACTTAGATGAAAATGGGGAATGGGGTTATGCACAAAATATTGGTTCCCCATTAAATAATCAATTCCATAATGCTATTTGTTCAATTAGTCCTGATGGTAATATAGTCTTATTACATAATTTATACAATGGTTCATTAGGTAATGGAAATTCAATATCATATAAGACAGTGGATGGATTGAGCAATCCGGAAACAATTGCGATGGAGAACTTTTATACACTTAGTGACTACCACAATTGTATGTTGTCTAATGATGGTAATGTAATCTTTTTATCGCTTAAAAGATACGATAGCTTTGGTGATGGAAACGATTTATATGTAAGTTTCAACAATAGAGACGGTAATTGGTCAGAACCACAAAATTTAGGGCAAATAATTAATACATCTGCAGAAGAATCAAGTCCTTTTTTAGCATCTGATGGGATAAGCTTATATTTTAGTAGTAATGGACATGGTGGTTATGGAGGTATGGATTTATTTGTATCAAAAAGATTGGATAATACATACACATCGTGGTCAATACCTGAAAACTTAGGTCCTACAATAAATTCTTCAGGTGATGAAAATTTTTTTTCGATACCTGCAAGCGGTGATTTTATTTATTTTTCATCTACTAACGATTCATATGGAGAGCAAGACTTATTTAGAATAGGTTTACCAATGGATAAGAGATCTAATCCTGTTGTCTTGGTTAGTGGTAAAGTATTAAACGCAAAAACAAATGAACCAATGGATGCAGAAGTTTATTATGAGGATTTAAACACAGGCGAGGAACTCGGTAAAGCAAAGACTAACTCGTCAACAGGTATATATAAAATAATTCTACCTGGGGGTAAGAAGTATGGTTTTAGGGCAGAGGCACCTGGTTTCATTTCTGTAAATGACAATCTGGATTTAAGGGATTTGAAATTTTATCAAAAAGAAATTGATGATTTAGTTTTGGTGCCAATTGAGGAAGGGCAAAAATTCAATATTAATAATATATTCTTTGACTTTGGTAAATCAAATCTAAAAAAAGAATCATTTTATGAATTAAATAGATTAGTTGAAATATTTAACCTCTATCCTGATATAAAAATTGAAGTATCAGGTCACACTGACAATATTGGCACTGATGCACATAATTTGAAATTATCCTTAGCAAGAGCAAAATCTGTTGTAGCATATCTAATATCCAAAGGTATTAATAAATCAAGGTTAAATGCTCATGGGTATGGCTCCACTAAACCTGTTGCTCCTAATGATACTGATGAAGGACGCCAAGAAAATAGAAGGGTGGAAGTTAGAATAATGTAAATTTCACTAATCCAATTCGTGAAGAGATCCAAAGTGATAATAGAATTCGTAGATGGGCAAAAATACCCGAAGCAGGAGACAAATATTTGGGGATTGTGATACTTGAGGATAATGAAACAGTTCATAACGCTTTTCCAGATAGAGATTTTAACAAAAAGGTATGAATATGAAAATAGAATATTTTAAGGATACTGATACTTTATACATTGATATTAAGGAAACAACCAGCGTAGAAACAAAAGAGATTTCTCGGGGTATTGTGCTCGATTTTGATTCTGATGGAAATTTGACAGGAATTGAAATTGACAATGCACAAAAAGTGGCTAATTTATCCAAAATCGAGGCAAAATCATTGCCAATTAGTGACTTTGTGATGGAGAGGTGAAGCAGGTATTTTATATGGCATATTAATTTATTTCAGTAATCAAAAAATTGTTGAATCAAAGGATATAAATGACAATGTTCTCATTGAACTTGATGAGAAGGGTAATGTTGTGAGTATGACATTGGAACACGCAAAGGATTTCACCGAAGTTTTTGATTTTTCGTTTCAGCAGATTGTTTCTAATTAATGGATAATAATACTTCCCATCCCGAACAGAGAAGTTATATACTTGCATAGCATACAGAATAAAATTATTTATTAAAAAATACGTTTGAAAACCAGAACTTATTTATAATGAATTGGAAATATTAATGGATGAAATCATATTTGTTATTGAAGAAGATATTGAAGAGGGTTATACAGCACGTGCTTTGAACTATAGTATTTTTACTGATGGTGCTACACTTCAAGACCTCAAAAACAACATTAACGATGCTGTGCACTGCCATTTTGTTGAGCAAGAGATGCCAAAAATCGTCAGAATGCACTTTGTTCGTGATGAGGTTTTCGCGCTTTAATGAAATTACCAAATGATTTAAATGGCGTTGAACTTGCAAAGCTCTTATCTAATTATGGTTATAGTATTACCAGACAAACAGGAAGCCATATTAGACTTTCAACTCAGGCTTCAGGAGAGCATCATATAACAATACCAACCCACAACCCTCTGCGAATCGGGACACTCGCTTCAATTTTATCTGATATTGCGAATCATTTTAATATTTCAAAAGAGCAACTTTATACAGAGCTTTTTAAGCAATAATTTCAAATTATCTATACTTGTTCATAAACTTTCGTGTGGAAACAAGAAATTGAAATTTTTGCTTGGTGGCTATAGAGTAGGGGAAACACCTCTTCCCATCCCGAACAGAGAAGTTAATCCCTACATCGCCAATGGTACTGCGTGGGCAACTGCGTGGGGGAGCGAGTTGCTATCAAGCTTTTTTTTTGTTATAAAACGATAATAAATTATCCTATCTTATCTTCCCTCATTAAATTTTAAAATCTTTTTTAGATATTTTATTTTTTTCTATTGACTATATCTTGTGATTTAAGCAACATTAATTTGTTCTGGATATAAAATTAATAATTTTCAGTACTAATTGTATTTTAAATAATTGATAAAACTCTTCGTTAATTTTCTAAATAGATTTAAAATATGGAACAATTAAAAGAAAAATATGTAATTGATGAAAATGGGAATAAAACCGAAGTAATCCTTTCAATTGAGGCTTATAAAAAATTGCTTTAGGAACTCGAAGAGCTTGAAGAATTAAAGCTTTATGATGAAGCAAAATCAAGAGAAAATGAAATACTTCCCTTCGATGAAGCAATGAAAGAAATAGGCTTATGATCTATAAATTACAAATTACATATTACAAGAAATGCACAAAAAGAAATGTCATTGATACTAAAAGAAGATGCATTAAAAATAAAAATAAAATACTCAAAATCGGTGAGGATCCAAGATTAGTAGGTGCAATAAAATTAAAGGGACGGACAGGATGGAGAGTAAGAGTGGGAAATTTTAGAATAATCTATGAGATAAATGATGAGCTAAATGAAGTTTTGATTGTGCACATTGGACATCGTAGAGACATTTATAATGTAGTATAATTTCATGCCCCTAAAAATTTATTTGGATATTTAAACTTTTTTATTTAATTTGAATTTTAGAATTAATCATTTTTAAAAATTTATAAAAGCAAATAAATTGCAAATTATTAATCAAAATATTGTTGAGTTAATTCCCCGATTAAACAATGTAAGCCGTTGTGTAGAAATGACTTATGAAAATGGGGAGGGGGGGGTATTATGCAAAGCTATATTTGTTATTACCTTATTTGCACGAAAGGCCCCCACCTTTGATGGGAAAATTGCGGAGCTTTTAGCTTATTGGTTTCCCCATTAAATAAATAAAATCCGCGATGCAATCGGTAGGCAGGAATGGTGCATAAATTGTTTCTGTAGGGGACTATCGAGTGTAGAGCAAAAAATTTTAAAAAAAAGAAAATTATGAAAATTAAACTCATTAATAATAGCTTACCAATTTTTGTATTGGTAGCATTTGCATTTATTACAATAATTGTAAGTTCATGTTCAGACACTGATGCTGTTAATTCACCTCTAATATCAATGAAAGGGGCAAATAATTCTGAATCACTCAACAATTCTACTACTCTAAGTAAAAATAAATATTCTGGTAACGTTCTCCTAAGAAATGCTAATGGATATGACGTCATAGCAGTAGCTGGCGCTGATGGTACGGGAGCTTATGAAGGGGGTAAAATTGGAGCGAAGATTGGGATATTTTTAGGTGGTGCTAAAGGTGCAATACTTGGTGGTGTAATTGGAGCTTGTATTGGAGGAGCTGGATCTTCTTATGCTATGTCCAAAAGTATAGGTTTATGGGATTATGTTTCTGCAGATCCATTCAACCCAGCAACTTCACCATACGATGAACAACCTGAAAATGCCGATACAATAGGATATCTTCATAATGAATTATGCAATTTTTTAAAAATAAATCACCCCATTGATGAACATGGCAATGTTGATTTTCAACAAGTTTACAATTTGAGCGTCAATTTTTTGGTGGCTCATGGTTTTGATAGTGTTCAGATATATTATCCTTATAACGAGTTCCTTGCTACTATAAGTATTTTAAATTTTGATCCAAATATAACTTATCTTGATATTCGTGATATTTTAGTTCAGCGTTATTCTGAATCAAATTATATTGAAATTAATTATTATAATTCAATGATAGACCAAATCATTTCTGATTCTACAAATAACGAATTTGATATTATAAATAATTATCAAGACAGCATTGCAACTTTACCAATAAGTGAAGAAAGGAAAACCGAACTATTTAATTTAATTTCTGTCACAAAATACAGCGATGCACTTTGGAATGAAAATAACTTGAATAATCAATAAGAATTTTTCGAATTAAAATTATTATATAGGGCTAATTTTTAAATTTAAAGTTAGCTCTATATTTTATAATTATAGAGAATAATAATATGGAAACAAAAATAATAAAACCTACTAAATTTCAATATATTTCACATCTTTTCAGTTTAATATTTTTTTTACTTTTAATTTTTTTAGTTATAAAATCAAATAATTTCAATAGTATTTTAGACTGGATTGTCAATATTATTATTATATTTTTTTCTGTTTTTGGATTAATTGATAATTTTTTTCAAATAATATTTGCTGTTCCTAATTTTCAATATGATAATAATTCTTTGCAAATCCGCGATACATTCACGACTAAGGTATTTGCGATGGATAAATTAGAAATTTCATTTCATAATATGTCATGGATTTGGGGATATATTAAGTTTAAAGATAATAACACTTCAAAAATTATATTGAGAATTAATTTAACTAAAAATCAAATTAATGAAATAAAAGGAATTAAGGGATAATTCTGTAATTTTATTTTCAATATTTTTAGTTGGTATAAAACTTTATCAGATTTATAAAAAAGCCTGGCAGCCACTCGCTCTCAAATGCAGTAGTGCTGAAAATAAGCCGGGTTTATATACTAAGTCGAAATTATTATAAGTATTTTTTAAATTCATCTAACTCCATATTAATTTCTTGTAGAATTTGTTTTAATAATATCGGCGATATATCTCTGCCTTTGTGGTCTAGTATTGTAGTTGCCTTCCGTCCTTATGTCTTAATATAATATGCGAACCATTTTGCCTTTTGATTTCAAAACCTGCTTTTTGTAGCTTACTCAGCACTTCATTAGGTTTATATGGCATATTAATTAATGTCTATGATTGAAAAGTACTCCTCCTTAACATCTGCTACTGGTTCGTTATTTGCATTTTTTTCGGCAATCCATAATTCTAAAAGGTCCTTTGCAGCATTTTTTGCACCGTCAATTCCATACCCGTGAGTTGTAAGTCCTAACGAAGGTATATGCGCATAATATAAGCCTTCATCTAATTCATTATCATCAATTTTTTCAATAATAACGCTGAATTTCATAATATTATTAATTGTATATACTAAATAAACGAATATGTTATATGTTTGTTTTCAAATTAATCAAGTTATCCCAAGAGTTAATCCCTACATCGCCAATACTATTGCTTGGGGGAGCGAGTTACTACCAAGCTTTATTTCGACCGTTATTTCCTTAGCAAACCTTTTATTTAATAATAAAATTTAATTGTCGTCATTTTTTTAAATTACAATGAATATTTTATGAGAACATACTCAGCTGTCATCGAGAAATGTAAAGATACAGGACTCTACGTAGGATATATACCTGGATTTAAAGGTGCGCATTCGCAAGGTGAAACAATTGAGGAACTTAGAGAGAATTTGATCGAGGTGATTGAAATGCTTCTTGAAGATGGTGAGCCTGTTCTAGATAGTGAGTTTATCGGTTGATTAAAGGCAAGAAACAACTGCTCGAAAAGTTTGTGAAAGAATGATAAAAAGGTGAGGGATAAGGGATAAACTTGAACCTAAGACTTAAGTCGTAGGTCCAAGGCAAACATATCAGCCATTCTTAATGAGTGAAATAATAAAAGCGATTATACTTTTGCTATATAACATTTTCATTTTATCTTCACCATCTTCTTTATTTCATTATATTTTACTCCACTGTGCGAATTAGTTATTATCAATTGATAAAAATTTACACCTGAAGTTAATTTTGCTGATGAATAATTGATTTCGTATTCACCTGGCAATTGCATTTGATTGACTAATATCGCTATTTCTTCTCCATATATATTATATATCGTCATCTTAACGTGTTGAAAATCTAAATTATTATTCCTTCCAACATTATATTTAATTTTTGTTGTTTCAACGAAGGGATTAGGATAATTCTGATATAAATAAGATTCAGTTAATAAATTATTATTTTCTAATACTGCTAAAAGTAATGGCTCATTATTAATATATAACCTTCCACCATCAACCCCCACAATTAAACGAGAGGCATCAGCACACATCGATACTGTTGACCAATTTTTATCCATATCGCCTGCAGGTTGAGTCTCAGTCCAAGTTCTCCCACTATTTGTGGAAATATATAATCTGCCAGGTGATGCCCCTGCAATCAATCTCGAACCATCTGCATTCATCGCTGTTGTTTGCCAATATTGGTCTGCATCACCTGTGGGCTGCGTCTCCCGCCAGGATATCCCACTATCTGGTGAGTAATATAATCTCCCCCTATTCACTCCTGCAAGTATTTTCGTACCATCTGCGCTCATAGATGTTGTAACCCAATATTTATCAGCATCGCCCGCGGGCTTTGTTTCAGTCCAGGTGCTTCCGCCATCAGTAGAGAGGAATAATTTGCCACGGTCGAGATAATATCCACCCGCAATTATTCGCATTCCATCATCGCTCATCGATGTGGTTGTCCAATAACGATAAGGGCTCCCAGGTGGAGATGCATCTTTCCAACTATTGCCCAAATCGGTTGAAACATATAATTTCCCTGGCAGTTGACCTACAATAATACGCAAGCCATCCCCACTCATAGAGGAAGTGGACCAATTACGGTCGATTGCTCCTGATGGTGTCAATTCTGACCATCTACTCCCGTTATCTTTTGAAATATACAATCTACCGGGATTCTCTCCAACAATAATAATTTTTCCATCGTTGCTTATTGAACTTGTACTCCAGTGATATGGATTATCATTATTCTGTAATAGCATTGACCAATTGTTCCCATAATCTATTGATTTATACATAATACCCTCAACTGATCCAGCAAGCACAATTTTACCATCATAATTCATTGAAGTTGTTGCCCATTGTAAATCAATAAATTTGTATGGATTAATGAAATCAATGTGATTCCCCGTATCATTAGAAATAATTAATTTTCCTGGGTAAGTTGCAGCAATAATTTTCGTTCCATCAACGCTCATTGCACTAGAAACCCAATTACCTCTTGAAGATGAAAGTATGTCTTTCCAATTATAACCGCCATCCTTTGATAAAAAGATCGTACCATTATAGTCTTCTCCTACAATTATTATACTTCCATCTGAATTTATGTAACTTGTTCGCCACTCATGTATCGGTCCAGCAATGCTACTGATTTTATTCCAATTGACTCCATAATCCCTTGAAATGTATAAGGAACTTTCACCAATTCCTGCAATTAATGTCTTACCATCCAAGCTTATCGATGCTGTTTTAAAAGTACTTTGAGAATGTCCATCAAGTATTTTTTCAGCCCAATTAACTCCTCCATCATTTGAATACCATAATCCCCCATTTTCCGCACCTGCAATAATTCTCATACCATCGCTACTCATTGATGTAGTATACCAATTTCTGTTGTTGTATCCCCCGGGATATACTTCTGCCCAATCTTTGCCTTTATTATTCGAAATGTATAAACCTCCACTATTGATACTAGCGATAATTTTACTCCCATCTTTACTCATCGAAATAGTCCACCATCTAGCATTAACATCACCTGCAGGTTGTATCTCATTCCAAACCTTACCAAAATCATAAGAAATATATAATTTTCCTTGTAAGACTCCTGCAATTAGCATTGTTCCATCTGCGCTTACCGAAACTGCCTGCCATAAATAATTTTGATTTCCTGCGGGACGTGTCTCACCCCAGATTTTACCACCATCTGAGGAGATAAATAATCTACCGTTGTATGCACCCGCGATGATCTTCATCCCGTCTTCACTCATAGAGACTGAAGTCCAATATTTATCTTGAATATCAATAGGATGTACTTCCTTCCACGAAATTTGCTGGCTATATAATAAGGTCGGTATTGCAAAATATAATAATAAGCAATAAATTTGTAATTTCGTTTTCATTTTTTTCCCTTTTTTATAATATACTAAATTATATCTTGTCAAAAATACAAATAATTATCAAATTATTTCAATGATTTTATTTTTATATACGTTCAAACGAATTGTTTTTATTAAATTGTTTAATTTGAGGTAAAATATTATGAAAATTCGATTTTTTGCAGTCATTTTATTTTTTTCAACAATTTCATTATTTGCACAAAATGATAGTGCCAGAAAAAATGTAGCTATAACTATTTATAATCAAGGACTTGGCGTAGTCAATGAAACTCGCTCGCTAAATGTTCCAAAAGGTTTATCAGAAATAAATATCACCGATATTCCAACTTCTATTATTCCGACAAGTGTCCATTTCAACTTTGATGGTGATGTATATGAGCAAAATTATCGCTATGATTTAGTTTCAATGGCAAAGCTTTTGGAGAAATATATCGATAAAAAAATAACTGTTGTCAAAGGAAATGAAACAGAATCGGGGACTTTGCTATCAATTCAAAGCAATAATTTAATTATTAAAACACAAAATGGATTAAAGGTTTTCCCTGATTTTAATCAATATCAAATAACAGTCGATGAATTGCCAAGTGGATTGCTCACAAAGCCTACACTTGTTTGGAAAGTATTTTCTAAAAAAGAAGGTAAGCAAGATATTGCTCTTTCTTATAATGTGAGCAATATTAGCTGGAACGCTAAATACGTTGGTGTGCTGAACGATGCGGAAACACAAATGGATATTAATTCATGGGTGAGCATCGATAATTCATCAGGTGGAAACTATGAAAATGCAACGCTAAAGCTGATTGCAGGAGATGTGAATATTGCTGGCCAAGGTTATCAAACTGCTGAATTCATACAATCCGATGCAGCAGCAACAACAAGAGAGGCTAATCAAAAGCCAAAATTTGAGGAGGAGAAATTCTTTGAATATCATATTTATGAGCTTAACCAACCAGCGACAATTTTGAATAATGAGACAAAGCAGCTTTCGCTTTTCAATGTTTCCAAAGTAAATGTGCAAAAAAAATATAAATGCTATCAAACTTATTCTCGAAATAGCGATGACAAAAATAATGTGGATATAACTATATCATTCAAAAACGAAAAAGAAAACGGAATGGGAATACCGTTGCCTGCGGGATCTGTATCTTTATTTAAAACACGAAATAAAACAGCTGAATTGATTGGTGAGGATTATATTAAGCATACTCCAAAAGATGAGGAAGTCGAGTTAAAGATTGGGAAAGCTTTCGATATATTATACACTGATTACTTGGCAGAATCAACTAAGAAAGGTGCCAATTCATATCTCGACCAATATATAATGGAATTTTTCAATCATTCCGATAAAGATGTTATAATTGAAGCAAATAGATGGGCACCCGGCGATTGGTCTATTTCAGAAGCAAATATACAATATCAGAAAATAGATGCGCACAATATAATATTCAAAGTCAAAGTTCCCGCAAATAAAACAGCAGAATTAAAATATTCAATATTATATAGCTATTAAAAAATAGAATAGATATAAAATTAATGCCATATTGACACTATTATTATCCATTATGACACATTGAAATGCAAATTTGACAAAATTAATGCCATTATTACATATAAAATGTGTAAAAATGGCATTTTTTATGTTTGGCACAAAATTTATAAATAATAAAGTATAAAAATTAATTAAAGGAGTTGAAGATGCAAACTATAAGGGTTGATTTCGATAAAAGCTTCAGTGAAATACCCCGATATTTAGATGATGTCAAAAACTTCGTGAATTCTGCTGTTAGTGGAATCGCAAGTGGGATTGAGAATTTAAGTATCCGAAGCGATATAAATGAAACAAAGAACGCAGTGGAAATCACAGTAGAATTAGCAGGTGTGAAGAAAGAAGATCTTCATTTATATGTCGATGATGAGCATCGGCTTATAGTAGAAGGTGAAAAGAAACGACCGCATACTATCGAAAGTAATTCGATGTTGCGAGTTGAATCCAAAACAGGAAAATTTCGCAGAGTGTTCCCATTAAGCGATAAGCTTGATGAGACAAAGATTAACGCAAAATACGAAGATGGATTATTGACAATCAATATTCCAAAGAAAGAACAAGAAAAGAAAACAATTGATATTGTTATAAATTAATTAATTAATCAACAAATTATATATAAATTATGTTCAACAAAAAAAGGAGGTTAATATGGCAATCGTAAGATGGGATCCGTTTAGAGAAATGAACACAATGATTCGAAGAATGAATGATTTCTTGGGTGATATCGACTTCAGCACACGCCCCGAAAGTGGTGGATTCTTACCAGCAGTCGATATTAGCGAAGATGAAAAGAATATTTATATGAACATCGAGCTCCCTGGCGTCAAAAAAGATGATGTCAAAATCAAAGTAATGGATGATAATGTGCTAGTGGTGTCCGGCGAGAAGAAACGCGAGGTCAAAGAAGAAGACAAGGACCGCTCCTATTTGAGAATCGAACGAAGCTATGGTGAATTCACACGTTCCTTTGTATTGCCTGAAAATGTTAATAAGGATAAGATTGATGCGAAATATGATAATGGTATGCTGCATTTAACAATCGAGAAGAAGGAACCTGAGAAACCAAAAGAAAAGCTAATTGAAATTAAATAAAAAATATGTAGGGGTTCAAAATTTTGAACCCCTACATTTATTCAAATTTAAAATAATATAAGGATTAAAATATAATCATTATATTATTTTAAATTTTTTAGTAAAATAAAAAGGAGAAAATTATGGGTAAGATAATAGGAATTGATCTAGGAACAACAAACTCAGTAGTAGCTGTAATGGAAGGCTCATCGCCTGTAGTCATAGCAAATTCAGAGGGAAGTCGTACAACTCCATCAGTTGTGGCATTTACAAAGACAGGAGAAAGAATAGTGGGGCAGGCAGCAAAACGTCAGGCAATCACAAATCCTACAAAGACAATTTACTCGATTAAGCGTTTTATGGGGCGACGCTATGACGAAGTGCGTGAAGAAATGACAATGGTGCCATACAAGGTTGAGCCAAGCGATGATGGTAACTCTGTGCGTATTGTTATAGATGACAAAAAATATTCTCCACCCGAAATTTCGTCAATGATATTACAAAAGCTTAAACAAACAGCTGAGGATTACCTAGGCCAGAAGATAACAGACGCTGTTATTACTGTACCGGCATATTTCAATGATTCTCAAAGGAAAGCAACAAAAGATGCAGGCGAAATTGCAGGGCTTAATGTTAAAAGAATTATTAATGAGCCAACTGCTGCAGCTCTTGCTTATGGTTTGGATAAAAAAGGCAAAAATATGACCGTTGCTGTATTTGATTTGGGTGGTGGTACATTTGATATATCAATTTTGGAAATTGGTGATGGTGTATTCGAGGTTAAATCTACGAATGGCGATACCCATCTTGGTGGTGATAATTTTGATCAAAGAGTCATAGATTATTTAGCAGATGAATTTAAAAAACAAGAAGGAATTGATTTAAGACGCGATCCAATGGCATTGCAACGCTTGCGAGAAGCCGCTGAAAAAGCTAAAATCGAACTTTCACAGCAGCTACAAACAGATATTAATTTACCATTTATTACTGCAACTGATGAGGGACCAAAGCATTTAAATATGACTATTACTCGAGCAAAATTTGAATCATTATGTATGGATCTATTTGAACGTACACTCGGTCCTTGTGAGCAAGCTTTAAAAGATGCAAAACTTACGCCATCACAAATTGACGAAGTTATCCTTGTCGGTGGTTCTACTCGAATTCCAAAAGTACAAGAACTAGTTCGTAATTTCTTTGGAAAAGAACCTTCAAAGAACGTCAATCCTGATGAAGTAGTTGCAATTGGCGCCGCAATTCAAGGTGGTGTTTTATCGGGAGATGTATCGGATGTACTTTTGCTCGATGTTACACCTTTGACCCTTGGTATTGAAACACTTGGTGGTGTGATGACACCAATGATTCCTGCAAATACTACGATTCCAACTAAGAAGAGCGAAATTTTCTCAACCGCAGCAGATAATCAGACTTCAGTAGAAATCCATGTTTTGCAAGGTGAGCGACCTCTTGCTAAAGATAATCGCTCACTTGGACGTTTCCATTTGGATGGTATTCCACCTGCACCACGAGGTGTGCCACAAATTGAAGTAACATTCGATATTGATGCTAATGGAATTCTATCAGTTTCTGCAAAAGATAAAGCAACAGGCAAAGAGCAGAATATCCGAATAGAATCTTCAAGTGGATTATCTAAAGAAGAAATTGAACGAATGAAAGCCGAAGCTCAACGCAATTCTGAAGAAGATCGAAGATATAGAGAGCAAATTGACTTACGTAATCAAGCAGATTCCCTTGTTTATTCAACAGAAAAACAATTAGCTGATTTGGGCGATAAAATTCCACCTACTTATAAAAAGAAAATTGAAGACGCAAAAGAAAGATTAGCAAAAGCTCTAAAAGAGAATGAAACAGATATACGACCCGCAATGGATGAATTGAACCGAACATGGAGTGAGGCATCTACTCAAATGTATAGCCAACAGCAAGGTCCATCATCTTCAGATACAAGTAATGCGGGAAAGCAAAGCTCGAAAGCTGATAATGTTGAAGAAGCTGATTATACTGTTGTTGATGATGACGAAAAATAATTAGAAAAACGGATAAATAAAAAGGCGCTGTAAGGGCGCCTTTTTTTATGATATTATCATAATATCTTAAATCTTGACAATTTCCTGCTGAATTGGTCCAAAAACATGAACTATTCCACCTTTGTCAATAAAAACATCAATTTCGGTGCGGAAACCAAGTTTTTCTTCAGGTAAATATATACCAGGCTCGATTGAAAAACATGAACCTTTAATTATAAAACGGTCATCACAAGTTTCAAGATTATCAATATGAGTACCATTGCCGTGGACTTCCTCCCCAATATTATGACCCGTACGGTGGATAAATGCATCTCCATATCCTCTATCAGCAATGTATTTTCTGCAGTAATCATCCAAATCGCATCCGCGAAGTGGTTCATTTTTTGCAAATTTCTCTTTAACAAGTGATAACGCAGCATCGCGTGCACCTGTAGCTATGTGGAAAATTTTGTTAATTTTGTCGGGGATATCATTTCCAATATATCCCATCCACGTGATGTCATAATAAATCGAGCGGGGTTGTTTCAATTTTGCCCATAAATCGAGCAAAATTAAATCGCCTTCTTTCATTATCGATGAACCTTCTTTTTGAGGTTCAAAATGCGGGTCTGCAGCATGTTCATTTACTGCCACAATTGGTGGGTCATCATACTCCAATCCATTGCTATGAATTATATCAACCATATATTGTTGAATTTCATATTCTGTCGGATTAATACCCTTATCTAATTTTCTGCGAATTTCTTTAAATGCTTCATCTTTCACCATTTGCATAACCTCGCCCGCTTTGATGTGTGTTTGCATCCCCTCTTCATCGATATATGATTCGAATTCGCTGACAAGATTTGCACTTGTGACAACTTCCACTCCAAAGCTGCGAATGAGTTCGAGCGTTCCCCCATCTACAATTGAAACATATGGGATATTATTATTTGGTGAATATTGCATAGCAATGCGTTTTGAATTGCCAAGCATCTGTTTGAGCTTTGAGTGCTGTTCCTGCCAAGGTAAATAAACGAACTTCTCACCCGGTAATTCATCTAATTGTCCTTGTTCAATTTTATGAACAAGTTTAATAGGATTTCCATTTGCAGGAATAAAATAATACCAACGGCGTGTAGCCATTTTGCTTCTATCACGACCGAGAATACGTGCAGCAATAGCATCTCGATTATGATGGTCATAAAAAAGCCATCCATCGAGATTGCTTTGCTTTAGTGCTGATTGAATTCGTTCTAATTCCATTATAAATCTACTTATTTAATTTTTTGATATTCATTACGATTTTATCAAGTGGATTATCACGCTTATCACGAGGAGAGTTAACAATTTTATCAACAACATCCATACCCGAAACCACCTCGCCAAAGATTGAATATTGCCCGTCGAGATGTGGAGCATCAGCTACGCAAATAAAAAACTGTGAAGTTGCGGAATTGGGGTCGTTTGTTCTCGCTGCTGAAATAGTTCCACGTTTATGATGAAGGTTACTAAATTCTGCAGGTACTTTAGTTTGAGACGGATCGCTTAAACCCCATTTATCTTTATCATCAGTTTTTGAATATGGACTTCCGCCTTGGATCATAAATCCAGGAATCACTCTGTGAAATGCTGTTCCATTATAAAATCCCACAGATACAAGGCTATCGAAATTATGAACGTGCTTAGGAGCAACATCGGGAAATAGTTCGATTACAATTTTGCCAAGTTCTGTTCCCTTCTGAGTAACTGTAATCTCATATTTAGGACGTTCAGTTGATGTTTGATTTTTTGTCTTGGGCTTCTTTTCTTCCATACCCGAACAACTTAAAAATGTTAAACAAAATATTGCTATTGAGATAAAGCTGAGAGACATAAAATGTCGTTTCATATTTATTACATATTTAATTAATCAATTTCCCAGTAATCATCGCCGCGAAGGAGCTTATTAACATCACCCTCGCCTTTTTTGGCAATTACATCATTAATTTGCTGATGCAAACCCTCTTCGAAAGTCGGACGCTCAATATCGAGAAATACACCAAATGGACGAGGTAAATCATCTTCAAAGGACATTGAACTAATTGAATATGCGAGAAGAGGATCTTTTTCATTATATTTCATCAAAGTATCTTCGTTTTGCATTATATCGACTGATTTAGGTGTGAGACCTTCCAATATTACTGCTTTATCTTTATTTTTCCCATAAATCAAAGGCTTATTTGCTTCAAGAAACACGGTTGTGTCGTCTTTTGTTTGTTTACTAGTAAACATTTCAAAAATGCCATCAGTATACACCACACAATTTGTGTAAACTTCAACAAATGCAATGCCTTTATGTTGCGCCGCTCTTTGTAAGGTGTATGCTAAATGTTTTGGATCGCGATCCATTGTGCGAGCTACAAAGGTTGCACCACTTCCTAAAGCTAATTGAATGGGATTGAAAGGTCGCTCAATAACACCAAACGGAGAAGATTTTGTCTTCAAACCAATAGGAGATGTTGGAGATGCTTGTCCTTTTGTTAAGCTGTATATTTCATTATTGAATAATAGAACTTTTATATCCATATTTCGCCGAATGGCGTGAATAAAATGATTTCCACCAATTGCCATTCCATCGCCATCACCTGTTGCAACCCAGACGGATAATTCAGGATTTGCAATTTTCATTCCTGATGCAACAGGTAATGCTCGTCCGTGTAATGAATGGAACCCATACACATCAATATAATATGGAAAACGGCTTGAGCAGCCAATACCTGATACAAATACATAATTTTCTTTAGGAATTCCAAGAGTTGGAAAAAGGCGTTGTATATGTGATAGAATTGAATAACTTCCACATCCTGAACACCAACGTACATCAATTGGAGCCTTGAAATCTTTGGGTGTTAATTGATCTATAGGGATACTTTTTGGTAAATTTCCAAAATTTTTCTGGAGAGTGGTCATTTCTTATTACTCCTTATTATCATTTAATAATTTTATAATTTCATTTTCTACTTCTATAGCTGTCATTGGTTTTCCTTGAACTTTATGGTAGCCGAGGACTGGTTTCATAAAATGCGCTTGCAGCAAGAATTGTAGTTGTCCTAAATTCATTTCAGGAACAAAGATTCTATCAAATTTTGAAATAATCTCGCCAAGATTTGCAGGGAATGGATTGAGATATCGTAAATGGACGAACGATAATTTATGTCCAAGATTACGCAATCTGTTAAATGCTACTTTAATTGCTCCATAAGTACTACCCCACCCTATAATTAGTAAATCACCTTCTTGCTCACCCTCAACTTCTAAGAGAGGCAAATCTTGTGCAATATTTTGAACTTTTTTTGCTCGAATTTCTACCATTTTTTGGTGATTCATTGGGTCTTGGCTTACAACTCCCGTAATATCTTCTTTTTCCAAGCCACCAATTTGATTTTCAAAGCCTGGCATACCAGGAATTGCCCAGTAGCGAGCAAGTGTTTTCGGGTCTCGAATATATGGCTTATAGCTTTCAGGATTTTCGACAAATTCGGGGACTTTTGTTGCGAAATTTGGCTCGAATTTTGTTAAATTTTCAATATTTGGAACTCTCCAGGGCTCAGTGCCTTGTGCCAAATATCCATCTGTTAGTACAATAATCGGTGTCATATATTTTAGTGCAATTTGAGCTGCTTCATAAGTTATGTAGAAGCAATCTACGGGACTTTTTGCTGCAAATACAGGGATTGGGGATTCACCATGGCGGCCAAATATCGCCATAAGCAGATCGCCTTGTTCAGGTTTTGTTGGTTCACCTGTACTTGGGCCCGCACGCTGAACATCTACAATAATTAATGGTAATTCCATCATCACAGCTAGCCCCATTCCTTCGACTTTCAAAGAAAAGCCAGGTCCGCTTGTTGTAGTTGCTGCTAAATTGCCTGCATAAGATGCTCCAATTGCGCTTGTAATTCCACCAATTTCATCTTCTGCTTGTAATACGCGTACATTATATTGTCGATAACCCGAGAGATGATGTAAAATTTCTGTTGCGGGAGTAATAGGATATGAGCCAAGATAAAGAGGTAAGCCACAATTTTTTGAAGCTGCGACTAATCCTAAAGCCACTGCTTCGTTTCCTGTGATATTTCTATAAATTCCTGGTGCCATATCAGCACGCGGAACTTTGAAGTACCGCTTAAATTGTTCGCTTTCCAACGCATAACGATAACCACGATGTAATGCCCGAAGATTGGATTCAAGTGAGACTGGATTTTTGCTAAATTTCTTCTTAATCCATTTAATAGTAAATTCCATTGGTCTGTCAAATAGCCAAAATGCAATTCCCAAAGCAAAGAAATTTTTTGTGCGGTCAATATGATTGATTGTCATATTTAAATCCGCAAGCTCTTCCTTCATAATTGAAGGAATATCAATAACATATAATTCGTATCCATTAAGAGAGCCATCCTCCAATGGATTTTGTTCATAACCAGCTAGTTTTAAATTCTTCTCGATGAAACCTGCCGCATTTGCAATAATAATCCCTCCCTGGCGAAGATTCGCTAAATTTACTTTTAGTGATGCTGCATTCATAGCAAATAGTACATCGATTTTATCGCCAATTGTATTTACTTTTTTGGAACCAATGTGAGCTTGGTATGCACTTACCCCATATAATGTTCCTTCAGGGGCACGAATTTCGGATGGATAATCAGGAAATGTATTTATATCATTTCCTGTGGCGCCTGCATTACTCGCAAAAATATTACCAATTAGTTGCATTCCATCGCCAGAATCGCCAGCAAAGCGGACTGTCACATCATCAACAATTTCAAAACGTTTTTCCATTTTAATATATATTGTATGTAAGAATAATGATTAAAAACTACAAAATTAACATTATTTTATTAATAATTAAAAAACATGCTAGAAACCGCTCCTATCAAGTAATAACAGAATAGCTATATTTTTAAATAATTGAATATTAAGTGAATATTATTAATAATAATTAATTTTTCAAATAATTATAGCATTTATATACGTAAAATTTCCTAGCGGCTCGTCCCCAGTCGTCATTAATAATTATGGGTTGCATTTCGATTATTTTCTCAAAATATTGATTTAATATTGAGGGAACTTCCCCTTTTGGATTTAAATTTTTGAAATTCGGGTCTGAATCTAAAAATATTGCGTCTTTTCCTTTTAAACTATCAAGATTTGTATCCACATAAGCAAAATTAAATCCCTTTTGACCGATTATATTTCCTGCGTATATTTTATCATTCATTAAAAAACGAAGAACTGCTGTTGTTTTGTAATTATCATTTGAAAAAATGAAATCCTCAGGATTTTCAACTTTTATTTTTTGAACTTCTTGAGCCAAATTTTGCCATCCAAAAAACGTGTCGTCGCTTTTTATTTGAATAGGATAGAATATCAATTCAACAAATATAATTATGTGCAATACAAGAGCTAAATCGACATTATATTTCACTAATTTATAACTAAATTTATCTAAATATAGGACTATTATTAACAGATATACTGGCAGTAACCAATTAATTTTTATCCAATAGAAAAATGAGATGATTGTAAATGTAAAAAACATTGGGAAAATAAATGCAAAAAGGAACATTTGTTCATCAGGGATTTTGAAGATGTTCTTGGCTGATTTAATCATTTGCCAAACTGAAACAAAATATAATGGAGGCAAAATCATAATAGATTGACTTAAAAAGAATCCCAGAAACAATATCGGGTTGAAATTGCTTAAAGCATTTGCTCTATCCGCTGATTGATAGAGGAATGACACCCAATGATTATTTGCATTCCAAATATAAACAGGCAAGATGAAAATATGCGCGATAATTAAAGCAACCCACGGATATGGTTTTGAAAGTAAATACCTATATTTTTTAGAAAATAACAGAAACAATACAAGCCCCGCTTGCAGAAATATTGCTGTATATTTGCTATCAAAGGCAAGCCCCATTGCAATACCACCGTATATCCAATATTGAGCCTTTTCTTCAAATATTGCTTTGTATAAAAATAAAACTGATAAGCTCCAGAAAAGCACAAGCGGAATATCAGGTGTTGTTATTAATGTTATTACTGTAAGCAAAATGCTTGATATGGCGATGAGAAGTGATTTGTTTATATCTTTTTTATATGTTTTTGCTAATTGATAAAATACAAATATGGTTGCAGTCGAGACACAAAAATCAGCAATTTTTATTGCAAACAAATTTCTCCCAAATATAAGGCGGAATAAATATAATATCCAGGAAATCATTGGGGGATGGTCGAAGTACGAAAGTGAAAGCGAATCTGTATATAAAAAATAATATGCATCTTGAGGAAGCAAAAATGGATCGACTACAAAATAGAAACGAATTAATATAAATATAATAAATATATTGATTGGGTTAGCAAAAATATCGGAGAATCCATAATTAGTTCTTTTCATTTCTTTCTTGAAAATTATATTCCCAAATCTGTTTGCCATCGGTATTGATTATAAACACATTTTTCCCGAGCCATACAAGTGCGAAGCCATCACGGAAGTCGATAGCGTAGTCATATTGTGGTTTAATCAGAAAATCACCTTTGGTATTGATATATCCCCATTTTTCACCAATCTGTACACGTGCTAATCCTGAATTAAAGCTGCCGATCCCATTGCAATTATCAAATTTGAAGGCAATATTTCCCAAAGTATCGATAAACCCATAATCGAATTCTCCAAATTTCACAGCAGCAAAGCCTTGTCTAAAATCTTCTGCGACTATGTAGGAATTTTTAAATATATTTAGCTCGTTATCATTAATGTATGAATAATTTTTGCCATCGAATACACGAAAAAAGCCATCAGATTTACTCCATATTCTTAAATATTTTGGTGGTATGATTAAATTGCCTGATTTATCAATCACTCCCCATAATGAATCAATTTTTACAGCAGCTGTACCATTATGAAATGGGCTAACATCATCGAACCAAGTATTGAAAACAACATTTCCAGTGGTATCAATAAAAGTATATTTACTATCTTTCATAACAATTGCAAGACATTCAGAGAAATCGCTCACAAAAGAATAATTGCCACTCTCAATATCAATTTTGTTGCCACTAATATCGATAAAAGCCTGAATCTCAACCTTAAAGTTTTTAGATTTAAGATTATTCTGAAAAAAAGTAATTTTTGAACGATTGCAATGGAAAGTACCAAATTCTATATCCTTTTTTGGAATAACGATATTGCCGAGAGTATCAATAACGCCGAAATCATACCCAAATTTGATAAATAATATTTTCCAGTTTTGACGAAATGTTGCTTTACCCTCAGAAAAATAAGCATTTTCAGGTAATTGATAAAAGGGATAATATTTACCTTGATATAAAATATAAGCTTTCTGAAAACTTGTTTCAAATTTTGGTTTTATTATGATTGCACCATTACGATTTATATAACCGACACGATTTTTTTTCACTACTGGATAGAGATCTTCTGAAAGTAAATTATTAATTATAAATAAAGAAGAAATGATTATTATAATTATGAAATTAGAATATTTATGAAATACGTTATAATGCATAAAAATAGAAAATAATTAAAAAATTTTACAAAAATAAATAAAAAAAATATTATGACTACTGGAAATATGCTTTTATTAGAAATAACTTTCTAATAATTTCGTATTTTACAATATAAAAATATCGCAAAAAAAATGAAATCTAAAAAATATATAGTAATCATTTTTTTGCTTTGCATAGCAAGTTTATTGGGATGCAAGCGGTGGGATAATTTCACGACGTATTTTAATACATATTATAACCAGCAACGTTTATTAAAAGAGTCAGAAAATGAATTTGCATATCAGAAAGAAACGGAAGCAAATATGCCACGTGTTATTGTGCCTGATTCATCTATAATAGCAGCAAGCACAACATCATCGCCACCACCATTTATGCTTGAATTTATTGTAACACAAAAGCAACGCCAAGCTGTGCAATTGCAAGTTGATTCAATTATAATAAAAGGGTCAAAAATACTTGCCCGACATCCAAAAAGCGATTATGTGGATAAGACTTTATATTTAATGGCGGAGGCGTATTTCTATAAGAATGAATGGCTTCCATCACAAATCAAATGTAGCGAATTGATTGATAAATTTCCTGATAGCGAATTCGGTCCTGATGCTTTAATTTTATATGCAAAGTCATTGCTAATTGAAAAAAAATTCCAACAAGCAGAAATTATGCTTTCAAGAACAATTGATCTCGCCTGGGCAAAGAAACGCTATGATATTTTAACACAAGCTTTTAGGCTACTTGCTGAAATGAAATTATATAATAATCAATTAGAAGAAGCCATCAAACCATATAAGCAAGCAATTGCACAATCTGATGATAATAAGCAAAAAGCTCGGTGGCAATTAGATTTAGCATTATTATTATATAAAGTTCAGAAATTTGAGCGTGCCAATCGGGAATTTGATAATGTTTTTAATTATAGTCCTGATTATATAACTTATTATGAAGCAAAACTATACAAAGCAAATACACTTGCTTATCTTGGAAAATATAAAGAATCTGAGGATATTTTAAAAAAATTGGAACGCGATGGCAAATTTGAAGAATGGCTTGCTTATACTAAAGTTGCCCAATTAAATTTGATGAATTTAAAAGGTGATTCTCTCGAAACTGTTAAAACAGAAAAATATCTTGATTCTGCTTATGCAAATAATCCTGCATTGACTTCATATTATTATTTGAAAGGAAAATCATATTTTGATTCAAACAATTACAACTTAGCAGCTACATATTTTTCGAGAGCAAGGGGTGTGCGCTCACCTGTTATGGCAAAAGCAACAGAAATGAGTAATTTGCTTACAACTTGGAAAACGAAACATCAACAAATTCAAAGTAATTTAGAAAAGTATAAGAAAGGTGAGGTACTAAGCGATTCTATAAGGTTAGATTTAGCAACTAACTTATATGAACTTGGCAGAACGCACGAACATTTGAATAATCTTGATTCTGTCGATTATTATTATAAACTTGCCTCAGAGATTTCTCCACCTAGCAGACCTGAGAGCGCACGATTTCTTTATGCTTATGCAGCATTCTTGGAAGATAGGGATTTAAAGAAATCTGATTCATTGATGGAGATAATTGTTCATAATTATCCTCTAACTGAATATGGTAAAGAATCGCGACAAAAATTAGGTTATACAGAAGCTTTTGTGATTGATTCTGTGAAAGAATTGTATGAATCAGGAGTAGAACTTGCCACACATAATGAAAATTATTATGCATTAAGCCAATTTAATAAGTTGCTGGAAAAATATCCCAATTCAAAGTATGAGCCAAGAGCACTTTATGCAATGGGGTGGATATACGAGAACAATTTAAAGAATTATGATAGTGCAATGATTTACTATAATTTATTAGTATCTCGATACCCACAATCGGAATATGCGGCAAATGTAAAAATGAGCGTAGAATATTATGCAGCTGTTAAATCAGGGCAACCAATTCCCGACAATTTGAAGGATAAACAAATGGTAATCTATATGCCACAAGAGCACCCTATCACAACGCCTGCTGTGCCTGCACCCAGAAAGAAAGACGAAGGGATTGATATAAAAGATTTAATTACTAATCCTTCCAAATTATTAGACAAAGGCAAATCTGCAATCAAAGAACAAATTGAAAAAATACAATCAATCGATCCAAGCAAGACACTTGATTCGTTGAAAAATAAATATTCTAATCCTGATTCATTATTTAAATTGAATATTCAAGAATCACCTGGAACAGATACAACTCAAACAAAACATAAATAAAATGGAAAATAACGAGGACCCAATTAGAAGTAGCTCGACAGATTCAATAAATTCAAAACAAGTTGCAGAACAATTAAATTGGTATAGATCATTATTTGAAAATGCTAGTGATGCAGTATTTATAATACAACCTGAGACTTGGTGCGTCTTGGAAGTCAATGAATCAGCAGCTGACCTGCTTGGGCTGAAAAGAGATGAGTTAATTGGTTCATCAATACAGCAATTTCGGCGAATTTTCAAATTACTTAAAAGGAGCAATTCTCCCGTTGTTCTTAGTGAGCTTTTGCTTGATACAAAAGAAGGGCAATTGATGGTGGAAGTAAGTGCAAAATTTATCAATATATTTGGAGAAGATTTTATATATATTATTGCACGTGATGTAAGCGAGCAGAGGGCATTAACTGATAAATTGGTTCAAGCCGATAAATTTGTTTTACTTGGGCAAATAACAGCAGGCATAACTCACGAATTGCGGAATCCACTTGCGGCTATAAATCTTAATTTACAAATACTACAAAGAAACATAGGACCTGATTCTGCATTATATAAATATATCGAAACTGCATTACAGGGGGTTGATAGAATATCAAAAATTATAGAAGTGACTTTGAATTTCTCTCATCAAAGTGCACCGAATATGATAATGACAAATTTAAATTCTATTATACAACCTAGCCTCGATTTAGTAGTATCATTACTTAAAAGGAAAGATATTAAAGTAGAAATGGATTTAGAAGAAGCACTCCCTGAGATAGAAATTGATAATAAACAGATCCAACAAGTTTTGATTAATTTAATTACAAATGCTGCTGATGCAATTGATGGAAAAGGGAAAATTATTATAGAAACAAAAAGTCACAAAACAACTCAACAAAATGAAAATGATTATGTTTCTTTATCTATTTCCGATACGGGTAAGGGCATACCGCCTGAGGATTTGCCAAAAATTTTCAATCCTTTTTTTACACGTAAATCAAATGGGACAGGATTGGGATTGCCAATCACACAACGCATAATATATCAGCATCACGGGAGCATTGATGTGCAAAGCATAGTTGGGAAAGGAACACAGTTCAATATCAAATTTCCAATTCCAAAGGAAAATTAAAATTGTTAATTCAATATTTTTAATTAATTTTAAAATAATAAAAAATTAAAACGAGTAAAGAAATTGCTAAAAAAATATACTCTGGTAATTATTGAGGATGATCCACTTGTAAATGAGAGCGTAAAAGCTTCGTTGATAGATAAATATCAAAGGATTGAAACATTTATAGACCCTGGTGAAGCTTTGAATCAATTGCATCGATTAGCACCAGATTTAATCATTTTAGACATATTTCTTGGTTATGCAAATGGTTTAGATATATTAGAGCAATTGCGTAAGCAAGGATATAATATGCCTGTGATTATTATGACTGCATTTTCAGATATAAAAATGGCGGTCAGAGCTATGAAACTTGGTGCAGAGGATTTTCTTGTTAAACCACTCGATTTAGACCAACTGGAAGTCACTATTGAGCGTGCTTTGAAAAATTTTGAACTTCGCAAACGAGTTGACTTATTAAGTGAGCAGATCGAGCGTGAACAACCCACTAATATTATCGGTGCATCAGAAGGACTAAAAAAAGCATTGGAACTTGCAAAATTGATTGCTTCAACTGAAGATACAACTGTTTTGATTTCGGGGGAAACGGGGACAGGCAAGGAATTAATAGCTAGATATATCCATGACAATTCACCTCGCGCAAATGGTCCATTTGTTTCAATCAATTGCGGAGCAATACCAAAAGAATTAGCAGAAAATGAATTTTTTGGATATGAACGAGGCGCATTTACAGGTGCAATTGAGAAAATGCGTCCAGGAAAATTTGAGCAAGCACAGCACGGCACAATATTGCTTGATGAAATAAGCGAATTGAGCCTCGATTTACAAGTAAAATTACTAAGGGTATTGCAAGAACGGCGATTTTATAGGCTCGGAGGGTCAAAAGAAATATCAGTGGATGTTCGAGTTATTGCATCCACTAATCGTGATTTAGCAAAACTTGTAGAGGAAAGTAAATTCCGTGAGGATTTGTTCTATAGACTTAATGTTGCAAATATTATACTACCTCCCTTGCGTGACCGTGGAGAGGATATACTGATTTTAGCCCGGGCATTTCTTGAAGAATTTAATAAGAAATTCCGAAAGAAGATTATAGGGTTTTCTCCCGATGCGCAAATGGTTTTAATGAGCTATCCTTGGAAAGGAAATATCAGAGAATTACGTAATGCTCTTGAGCGTGTCTGCTTACTAACTACCTCAGAAATAATAGATGCTGAGGACCTTAGCTTTTTAAGCGGCTATACTTCAGTCAATATTGGAAAAGATAATACACCAAAAGAAATTTATCTTCAACCTGGTACTCATTTCTTAAAAGTCTCAAGCACAGGGGCAAAATATAACGATGTAACTAAAGATTTAATTGAACAAGTTCTTAAAATTGCAAATGGAAATCAGATCAAAGCTGCAAAGATTTTAAATATATCACGTGCGAAATTGCGGTACAGGATTGAACAATTAGGAATAAATGCCACTCAAAAAGAATAACAGAATTTATTAATATATAAAACGAGCAAGTGGAAAATAATAAAATTAACGAAATTAGGAATTTGATTTATAAAAATAGTGGGATCTATTTCAGTGATAATCGATTAAATCTCCTTGAGAGTAGATTGCATAAGAGATTATCTGCCTTACAAATTGACTCATTAGAAAAATATTATGATATATTAATTAATGATACTAATCGAAATGAATGGAAGGAATTATTTGATGTTATAACAATAAATGAATCTTATTTCTTTCGTTCTGCCGAGCAACTGGGTGTTTTACATAAATATATAATACCCGAAATTATACAAAATAAAAAAGGTTTTGACAAAACTTTAAGAATATGGAGCGCAGGATGTTCAACGGGCGAAGAGCCATATTCGATAGCGATTACCATTAATGAATATTTAAAATCATATTATAATCATATACAATTTCAAATTTTAGCAACTGATATTAATAAAACAGTATTAAATAAAGCAAGACAAGGTCTATATAATTCGTATGCCGTAAAGAATATGCCAACTCAATTGTTATTAAAAAATTTTACTATCTCTGATATGGGTTATAGATTAAATGATAATATAAAGCAGATGGTGAGGTTTGCAAATATCAACCTCTTTGAAGAAAATGATGTGATGAGTGTGAAGGGAACAGATATTATATTTTGTGAAAATGTATTGATTTATTTTGACATACCTTCAAAGAAACAAGTCATTTCGATGTTCTATAACGTTCTAAGTTCAAATGGATATTTATTTTTAGGCTATTCGGAATCATTGCACGGAATATCAAATGAATTTTCATTGGTTCATTTTCCTAAGGTAATTGTATATAAAAAAATTTAATTTTGTATTTTTAAAAATAATAAAATTTTATGAAATTTCTTATAGTAGATGATTCTCCAACAATGCGGAGAATTGTAATTAATTCCCTTCGAGCATCGGGTTGGGATGATTTTAATGAAGCTTCTGATGGAGAAGAGGCATTAAATATACTTGAATCAGATAAAATTGATTTTATAATAACTGATTGGAATATGCCCAATATTAATGGCTTAGAGCTTACAAGGGCTATACGTAATCATCCTAAATTCAATCAGATGCCGATTTTGATGGTAACGACACGAGGGTTAAAG
>Ga0208825_1000716_pt1 | contig 29407 bp, 29 predicted proteins | sample AD_UKC113_MetaG_FD_184450 | JGI IMG/M metagenome (GOLD analysis project Ga0208825, IMG submission 184450) | Active sludge microbial communities of municipal wastewater-treating anaerobic digesters from Hong Kong - AD_UKC113_MetaG (SPAdes)... | ecosystem: Engineered > Bioreactor > Anaerobic >...
AAAGGTAATTTCTGACCCCAAATTAGTAAATATTAGCAAAACACCCTTGATATTTTCCTAATAATGGTTATTGCGTGAAGTTGTCAAGGTACATCTATTGTAAAAAAAGAGTTTATGCAGTGGAATCAATAATTGTTTCTTGTCGACAGACAATCCGCTTTCAAAACCTAAAAAATCATCTTTGTACTTTCCTGCATTAAACGGCTCTTCATACAAATCCTGCAAAACATTATTAACTGTATACACTCCGAAAAAAGCACTGTCAAATATAAATATATCAGGTCCTTCCCCGCTTGAAAGAGCCTTTATATACTCTTCACTGCATTCATCAAAGCTAAATATTTTTTCCTTTACGGTTATTCCTTTATTTTCAGCCTCAAATTGTTTAATTATACCATCCTGGCTGAACCAACTCCATAATGTAAGTTCAACATTGCCTTTATTTTTATTTTTATTTTCTTCAGGTTCCTTTTGTTGAACATTAACATCACTATCTATTTTATCTGTAATCTCTTTCGGCTGTTCCCCGCATCCTACCGAAATGCCAAAACAAATAATCAGAATGAATAAAAGCAATTTTTTTATTTTTGTCATTCTATGATTCTCCTTTCATATTTTATACTTGGCTTAGTTCAGTTTTATTTAAATCAGAATAAAATTTATATTCGCTCTCACCTTTTTCTTTTGAAGCATACATCGCCATATCTGCCATTTTAAGTAATGCAGATTTATCGGTGGCATCATCGGGACATATGCTTATGCCTATACTTCCCGATATATTAAGTTCATACTTTTTGTCTTTCTGATATACAACAATGGTTTCACATAATGTACTATTTATTTGTTCAGCAGTCGCTGCCGCCCTTTCTTTGTCCGTATCCTTTAATATTACGACGAACTCATCTCCTCCAAGCCTTGCAACAAAATCGTACTCATTGACAAAAACTTTAAATCTTGATGCAACTTCTTTCAAAAGCATATCTCCAACATCATGGCCTAATTTGTCATTTATATTTTTAAATTTGTTTAAGTCAATAAACATTACAGCAAACTTTTTATATTTTTCGGCTAAGAGCTCTTCGAGATAATTTGTAAAATAGTATCTGTTGGGCAATCCTGTAAGAGAATCAGTGTATGCCAATCTTTTCATTTCCTCTCTGGAATTTTCAAGTTCTTTAGTTTGGGACAGGAGTTTATCATTCATGACATTGACATCATTGAACAGTTTAACTAGGTTATTTGACATTACCTTAAAATTAGATACCAAATTATTTACCTGTACTATGGAAGTATCGGGCCATACAATTATTTCATTCCGCTTTAACTTGTCCGGAAGGTCTGTTGTGCTTTGTGTAAGCTTTGACAAGTCTCTTGATAAAACCCGACCCAACATCATGGATATAAATATTGAAATAAAACAAAATGCAATCAATATAATAAATTTGTTCTGATAATTTTCCCAAATATCATTAATAAAAATTGACAATGGAACTTTTATCTGGAGCTGCAGGTCAACATCTTTAAATTGATAAATCACAATATAAAATGTACTCCTCAATTGTTCATAGTCAAATGACAGTCTCTTGCTTTTAGGCATCCAGCTATATATGTCGTCGGTTATATTTTTCACTATACCTCCGTCTCTCCAGCTATAAACAGTATTTGCCTTTTCATTGCTTCGATTTGAAGAATATACAATATTCTTTTTATCGACGAAATATACTTCAACCTTGTCATTTAAGGGATTACTTACAATTATTTCTTTCAAATCCTTTAGATGTACCGGCGATCTCAACCGAATTTTTCTAAGATCATTCACATCCCAAGTTTCAATCTGATCAACAATATTTGCTCTTGATGTATTTAATATTTGAATTATTTCGGAATCTACTCTGTCCTGTGTCAGCCAGCCGTCAATCATTATATAGACCAAAAACGGTCCAATAACAGCTGCTGTTGTCAGATGAAATATCAATCTATTTAAATCCGTCAAATTTTTTTCTTGACTGCCTAAAATTAATCTTATTGGAACATATGAAATAATTATATCAGCAATAAGTACATTCACGCTTCCACATATCCAGTTATTAACAACCATTAAAAATCCTTCTAGCCCTACTGTTCCGCTGTTCATATAAAATACAAGTGTAGATAAAGGTACTCCAATCAATACCCAATACAATATATCCATAATTAACAATCTGCGATTATTATTTTTCCATAAAATGGCCAGAACAAAAATTTCCACAGTATAAAAGACTGTATATATGTTTCCATTAAAAAAATATACATCCAGAATATTAGCAACAACCGCCATACTCAAAGCTTTAAATTTCCCAAAATATCTTAAAATTATAATAGTAAAAACATTTCCAAATGCAAAGCTGATACCATAGGAAAAATTAAGCTCATATATTCTTGCGAGCATGCTTAATACTGCAAGAACAATAAACATGATTAAGTTTTTATAATTTTTTAATGATAATTTGTTGTTTATATAATATCCCTGCCTTTCAAATGGGGGGAATATTCTTATATAAATTTAATTCAATTAATCAGGATAATTTAAGAAAGTTTACATTTAAGATAGGACGATAAAACAATATTACTTTTGTATCTCTACATTTATATATTTACCCTATATATAAATAATTCAACATCATAATTTAAATATCCTCTATATTAATAAAAATCTATGAAATTATGTATTTATCTATAAAACATATTTGACTCAACTCTCCTTTATGATATAATCCTATAAAAAGTATTGCTATTTTAATATAAATCATATATTAAGGTGAATAACATGTCGTTCAAATACCGTAAAATACCTTATTGGAGATATTTACCGATAATTGTAATAGCTATAGTTGTTTACAAGCTTGTTGACAATGCTGAACATTTGATTAACGGTATAAGTTTTGTACTTTCAGTCCTAAGTTATCTGTTCTGGGCTTTTGGTATAGCATATACATTAAACCCTTTGATGGTTTTTATTGAGAAGAAGCTTAAATTACGTAGATTTTTAAGCATATCAATAATATATATACTTTTTTCAGGCCTAATCATATTCACAGTTACTATTCTTGCACCAATAGTTATTGACAGCATAACTCAGTTAAATAATAATTTTGCTGAATATGTTAGAGATACAACTGCTTGGGCTCAATCCAAGATTGCTGACTTTAAACTGTTAGACGATCAGTACAATTTAAGCAGCTATTTGAAAAATAATATGGAGAAGATAGTAGATGAATCTCAAAGTCTTTTAATTACATTGATCAATTATCTTTTCAGCAACATCATAAATATTACATCAACAATTATAAAGCTTGTTTTAAGTATTACAATTTCAATATATCTTCTCTATGACAAGGAAGCCATAATATCAACCCTTAAAAAGACAATATATGTTTTTTTCAAAAGGGATAACGGAAATAAGCTCATTAATTTTGCCAAAACCGCAAATGATGTTTTTTCCAGATACATTATCGGTAAAATCATAGACGCATTTGTAATATGTATCATATGCTTTGTTTTTTGTATTGTTACCGGGATGCCCTATCCATTACTTATAAGCCTTTTTGTAGGAATATTCAATCTGGTTCCCTATTTCGGATCACTGATAGGTCTTATCCCAAGTGTAATAATTACACTTTTCATAAGTCCTGTCAAAGCTGTCTGGCTCACCATCTTCCTTCTTGTATTAGGCCAGATTGACGGTTCTGTTATAGCCCCTAAAATAATAGGCAGCAAAATAGGCTTAAACCCAATACTCATAATGATATCCATAACAATTGGTGGAGCATTATATGGAGTTATCGGCATGTTCCTTTCTGTTCCTTTTATGGCACTTTTCAAGTCAATTTTCCTAAACTTTCTGGATAAGAGACTTGAATCTGAAGAAGTCGGCCAATGATACCCAATTATGTCTGATCCTTGAAAGAATCTCTAATGGAAAGGAACTCATCTAAATTTTCAAAAAACAAATCTACTAAATATGGATCGAAATGCTCACCTCTTTGAGCTCTGAAATATTCAAGTATCTTGTTCAATTCCCATGCAGGTTTATAGATTCTGACCGTTCCTAAAGCATCAAACACATCTGCAATTGCCGTTATTCTGCCATATATATGGATTTCCTCACCCTTAAGGCCGTTGGGGTAACCTTTGCCGTTATACTTTTCATGATGGTGATATGCAATAATACTTGCCGTCCTAATTATGTCCTTTGTGGAATTTTTAAGCATATCATAGCCTATTGTAGTATGTGTCTTTATAACCTCAAACTCTTCTTCAGTCAACTTGCCGGGCTTGTTTAATATACTTGAAGGTACGCCAAGCTTGCCTATATCATGCATTGCTGAAGCTAGAGAAATAGTTTCCGCTTCTTCTTCAGACATTCCGTATTTTAAAGCCAAAAGCCTTGTAAATTCCGAAACCCTTTTTACATGATTGCCTGTTTCCTTAGACCTTGCTTCTGCAATCTCTCCTAGTGTGTAAATTATTTCCTTTTGTGTATCCTGTAATTTCATATTTAAAGCAGCATTTTCAAAAGCATTTGAAATATTATGGCTAAAAATTTCCAAAAGATTTTTATCAAAATCTCTCACTTCATCTACACCATCGAAGAATAGAATATATTCAAGATCAGTAACACTTTTAAAATGAAGTATTATATTTGTACCGATTGTAAATATTCCATTATCATTAATACCGTCAATTATCGATGTATATAAACTTTCGGGAAGAACATCGCGGATATCCACATTAATGCTCTTGGCAAAATCACCTGAAGCGGCAGTAATATAATAGTTATCGACTTTTTTAAACGCTACAAAGCTGGACTGCTCCTTTAATTGTATATTTTTATAAAAGCAGAGAATTGAGTTGATTTGCTCAAGAACAATCGTAGAAAGCTTTGTTATTGATTGAATTTCAAAAAGATATGATGATGCTTCTATAACCTTCTCCAAACCTTTTTTATTTATATTGGTAAGATGTATGCTTTCATATGCCCTAAGGGATGCAACAATAGTCGTGAACAGCTTTTGGGCGGTTAACTCCGTTTTCTCCTTATAATCATTTATATCATAATCGACAATGACCCTCTTTTCCGGAGCTTGCCCAGGTTGACCGGTTCTTAGAATTATTCTTACTTCGTAATTTTTTAATTCCTCTCTTATAAAACGGACAAGCTTAAGTCCGGAATCTTCCTCTTCCATAACTACATCGAGGAGAATAATGGCTATGTCCTGATGCTTTTCTAAAAGCTCACGTGCTTCCTTTGCAGAATATGCATCAATAAATTCTATGCTGACATTATTAAAGGCAAAATCACTTAGTACAAGCTTTGTAATAGTATGTACCTCAGAATCATCATCTATTATCATTATTTTCCATTTCTTATTTATATCTTCAATTATTTTATCATCGATTTCATCATCGAAAAAATCCATAAATTCGCTATCAATAATAATATCATTACTTGACATAGGATTTATTCACCTCATTTTCAGGTATGCAGTAGCTTATGTTAGTAACATTAATACATATATTTATATCGGCAAAAACAGATATTAAATATATATCTTTTTACTTTCCCTTTTCAAAAGGCATTCTTGATTAGATTGATTTTCCTGACTTTTCGGTTTTTATCTTCCATTATAATCTCAACTATGTCAAATCTTATGTTTTCATGATGGAGTTTATTTTGATTTATGTAAATATATGCAAGTTTTTTTATCCTATCCTGCTTTCTCTTATCAACAGCCTCTGCCGGAGTACCGAATATAAGGCCACTTCTGGACTTAACCTCTATAAAACATAAATATTCCTTTTCCCGGGCAATAATATCTATTTCTCCATGCTTTCCAGCTCTGAAGTTTAAAGTTATAATTGAATAACCGCAAGCTTCAAGATATTCTGCTGCAATTTTTTCGTTTGCACTTCCAATCCTTCTATTATTTTCTTTTTCCATTTAATTCACCATAACCATTATCTATAGATCCTACAAAAACCAGTATTTCGGCTACTACTTCATAAAGCTCGGGAGGTATTTCATCCCCAATACCAAGTGCATTTAATGTATGTGCCAGCTGTGCATTCTCATAAACAGGCACTTCATTCTCTACTGCCTTCTCAACAATCTTTTCTGCCATATCACCTTTAGCCAAAGCCACAATTTTAGGTGCGGCGTTCTCTCCAGGTGTATACTTTAGTGCGGCGGCTTCTTTTATTTTCTTCTTTTCTTTATCCATATTTTTTCTCCCGGTTAATAATTTGATATGTTCCTTATTTGATATGTTTTATAAAAAACAATATTAACTATACTTTGTAATCTATTGAACCTCTTTTAATAACGTCTTCATTGATAATACTGCTTGCATTTATAAAGTTAACATCCTCACTTGAAACCCTGCATTTTAGATCCGCAAGATTATATCCCTTTTCCCTAAGACTTTTATACAGAATGCTGTAATGTGATTTTACAAAATTACATATTCCATCGTTTTCCACAATCATATTTATACTTATGTTTTTTTTACTCATTTTAATAAGTGTATCCACTTTTCCGATATTGTTTGTATCTAGGGATATATATGCAGTCGCATTATCGGGGTCAATCTTCTTTTTCCCCGGATTTTTCTTAAGAACATATATATCACAATTGGTATTCCCGTCAACAATCTTTAAAGGTATTTGGAGAAATGTACTGTGATTGTTAATATCGTTTAAAAACCTAATCATATTTTGCATACTGTCGGTTTTATTTATAATCTGATCCTTCATGGCATTGTCGGATAATGAAACCGTATCCTTTATAATTTCAAGCATGCTGTTAATATCCTTATAAATGCTTTTTGCATGAAGATCATCCTTTAATGTGTCAGAGTCAATTCTTACAAATAATGAATCTAAAACTTTACTTATATTATTCCCCGATTTATTTTCATTGATATTAGATTGTGAAGAAACTATTCCCTTATCATTTCCTTCATTTGTGCTGGTGTTTTTTTCTGTATTTTTAATTTTTTGAAAGAGAGTTTTTATATCCTCAAAAAGGTCCTCAACTGCCTTATTCTTTACATTTATTACTGCGACATTTTTAAGCAGTGTACCGGCTTTATCGCCTATAATTTTATCCGATTCATGTGTATTGGATGCATTTTTATTTATTATTTCCCTGAGCTTACTTAATAGTGCTTCAAAATCCTGCTCCTTTGATCCCTTTATCAATTGGGACAAGCCATCAATATCTTCATCGGTCAACTTACTCAATATGGCCTTAACAGAACTGTCACTTTGTGCTTTAGCGATTTCTCCGCTTAATTTCATCAATGTTTCATTATTATCGCTATTTACTTTAGTAATGCCAGCTTTATCAATACCCTTTTGGGACAAAGCAGAATTTTCATACTTATCTTCGGTACTAAAACCTGCTTTTTTAAGATTAGCCTCAATTTTATCGAGAAGCTCAATATCATCCATGCTTTCAAACATTTCTTTTAAGCTGTTGATACTCTTTCCAATTTTTGTACTATTATCCAAAAGAGAGTTTAATGCAGATATATTTTTTTCATCAATGTTTAAATTATTGGCCGCTAGAAAAGCTGCTTTTAATGGAGAAATGTTTTTGAAAAATTTTAAGGATTGGACGATGTTTGTAAAAGTGTCTTTATTTAATGGCATGTTGTTTAACTTGATTGCATTTGCTATTTCCAAGCTTTTTTCATCGGGCTTGATATCCATTGAAATAAGTGCGTTCTTTATGTTATTGGTATCGGTTCTTTGAACATCGTCTCTTACCGTCTCAATAAAAATCTTGCCGTCAATTTTATTTTTAACTATAAAGTCCACCAGCTGTCCCTGCTTTAAATCGAGAGGAACCATGGAGGCAGCCTTTAATAAAGAGCCGTCGGTCAGCTTAAGAACAAGCTCATTGCCTGTCATACCTACAACTCTTGCCCTTAACGAATCTCCAACATCAAGCTTTGAAACAATATCATCAATATTGGAAATACCTATTGTAATACTATCATTAAAATGAGTAATCTTCATAATCCACCTGCGGTACAGTTTATGACCAAAAGCCTCACCTGCTACCTCAGGTGAAAACCGCTTTAAGTCACAAAATTTTTAGTAAAGCTCACTCTATGTATCGGACAAATTCCAAATTTCTTTATAGCTTCTATGTGTTCCTTTGTTCCATAACCTTTATGACTTGCAAAACCATATTCCGGATACTTGCTGTCCATTTCGCAAATCAACCTGTCCCTGGTGACTTTTGCCAGAACGGATGCGGCTGCAATAGAAACGCTTAAACTATCTCCTCGAACGATGTTCACCTGTTTAACGGGTATATTTTTGAGCTTTACAGCATCGGTTAATATAAGCTCAGGTGAAGGAACAAGCTTTGAAATAGCATCCTCCATTGCTTTAATTGTTGCGTTTAATATATTTATTTCATCTATGCATTTTTCATCCGCCATGCCAATACCATAGGCCAATGCATTTTTTATTATTATGTCGTAGAGTTTTTCTCTTTTCTCGTGTGAAAGCTTTTTAGAATCATTGAGACCTTCAATAAAAATGTCCTTAGGAAGTATCACAGCTGCTGCCACAACCGGCCCTGCCAATGGCCCTCTTCCTGCTTCATCAACTCCTGCAATAAACTCAATCCCCTCTTTTCTTGCCTCTTTCTCGTAAACACACATTTTATCATATCTTGCCTTTTCCTTATCCAATGCATCTTTCTTTTTAGTGTATTTAGCGATAAGCTTATCAAGGGATAATCCTGTTTCTTCCCTTATTTTATATAGTTTGTCAAGTGCTTCCTGAGGTTCAAGTTCTTTAATTGAAAGCTCTATATCCTTAATTTTGATCCTGGCTGCCATTTTCAACACCCGCTTTCCTGTCAGTTTCATTAGTATGTTTCACATCATTATCATCATTTGTATCTTTCACATCATTAGCATCTTTCATATCATTGGCTTTTTGTAAATCATCCGGTCTTTCAAGGGAAATCCTTCCTATTTTCCCTCCTCTAAACTCATCTAAAACTATTGCTGCAATTCTGTACAAATCTATCTCACCGCCTGAAACAAGGCAGCCTCTTTTTCTTCCCGCATTTTCAAGCAAATCAATCCCCAAGCCATCTAGCTTTTCCAACTTATATCTTGCTGCTAATTTTTCGGGATAGATATTCTTTAGTTTTTCCATAAGTGCGGCAGCCACTTCTGCTATATCATAGATATCATCTTTAATAGCACCTGTAAAAGCAAGGTTTGAGCCTACCTCCATGTCGTCAAACTTGGGCCATAAAATGCCCGGAGTGTCTAAAAGCTCAATCTTTTCATTTATTCTTATCCACTGCTTTCCCCTTGTTACTCCAGGTCTATCCCCTGTTACAGCACTGGCTTTGCCTGCAATTTTATTTATAAAGGATGATTTTCCAACATTAGGAACACCCACAACCATGGTCCTAACAGGCCTGAAAACATACCCTTTTTGCTTCTGCCTGTCCATCTTATCCTTGACTGCATTATTAACCATGTTCTTAAGCTCATTAATACCTGTACCCTTTATGGAATCGATAAATATGCAGGAATGTCCCATGGATTTGAAGTGTTTTTGCCATTCCTTCGATACATTGTCATCTGCCAAATCCGCTTTGTTAAATGCCATTATCCTCGGCTTTCCTTTTATTATGTCATCTATCTCAGGATTCTTGCTGCTTCTTGGTATCCTTGCATCCAAAAGCTCTATTACAACATCTATCATTTTCAAGTTTTCTGCAAGGAGCCTTCTGGTCTTCGCCATATGCCCCGGAAACCATTGTATATTCATCATTTCCTCCATAATATCTTTTACTAATAGTATTTAATATATTTTGTAATTGATTTATAAATTATTTCAATTTTCCCAATTGGTCCAACGGGAAAATTCTGAATACCGCCTTTCCTTTTACCTGGCTTATGTCAATTAGTCCGATCATTCTGGAATCGGAGCTCATTTCCCTGTTATCCCCCATCACAAACAACTTACCGCTGGGTATACTTTCTATGGGAAATTTAACCTCTGAAAATACGTGTGTGCTTCCTATTGCGTAAGGTTCACTTTGCTTTTCACCATTAACATAAACAACCCCATCCTTTATATCAACCCTATCACCGGGAACTGCTATTACCCTTTTTATATAATCCTCTTCATCATCTTTAGGAATAATATCGTTTATTACGGGTATTTTATCCGCTAAAGGCAAAACAGTATTGGTTCCTTCCTTATATTTAAACACAATGATATCTCCTCTTTTTGGAAAAGATAAAGCATAGCCCAGTTTATAAACTATAAGCCGTTGTCCTGAAAACATGGTGTTTTGCATTGAAGGCCCTTCAACTGTAACAAACTCAAATACAAAGCTTCTAATTAAAAGCGATATCAACAACGCAAGGATGACTATGCAAACCCACTGGATCATATTTTTTATAACAGGCATATTTTTACCTGCCTCATCACTTTTTATTTTTTCCTCATTGAAATCGTTGTTATTTTCAATTATCATATCTTAATCATTCCTTAATCATGTCTTATTTCAAATGCCAGCCAAGACAACTACAAAAAAAAGGACTTTCGTCCCCTTTTTTATTAATCCTTTGATTCAATTTTCTGCTTAACTTTTGCAGCCTTTCCTAATCTCTCACGCAAGTAGTAAAGCTTTGCTCTCCTTACTTTACCTCTTTTCACAACGTCGATATGGTCAAGCCTAGGTGAATGAACAGGGAAAACCCTTTCAACACCTACACCGTATGATATTCTTCTTACAGTGAAAGTTTCCTTTATACCTTCGCCTTTTTTACCTATTATAGTTCCTTCAAAAGCTTGGAGTCTTTCCTTATTTCCTTCTTTAACCTTAACATGAACTCTTACTGTATCTCCAATATTTAACTGTGGAAGATCAGTTTTTAATTGTTCTTTTTCAATCGCTTTAATTATATCCATTTTTTCGTCCTCCTCCCTTGCCTAGACGTTCTTGCATCTTAATGCAGAGGACCGTCCGTAATACACACTGATGTATTATAACACAATGTTCCTTTTATGTAAATATGCAATTTGATATTTTTGATATTTTTATCCTTTATTCTTTAAATTATTCATCAAATCCGGTCTCTTTCTAATTGTTCTTTCAATTGATTGTTCTTTTCTCCATTTTTCAATATTGGCGTGGTGCCCCGATAAAAGTATGTCGGGAACCTTTCTTCCCATAAACTCATATGGCCTTGTATATTGAGGATACTCCAAAAGCCCGTTGTAATGAGACTCTTCTGTGTAGGACTCCTCACTTGAAAGAACACCGGGTACAAGACGGCTCACACAATCAATAACAACCATAGCCGGCAGTTCTCCACCGGTCAATACATAATCACCTATTGAAATTTCTTCATCCACAATTTCTTCTATTATCCTTTCGTCAATTCCCTCATAATGCCCGCATAGCAAAACCACATGCTTATACTCCTTTATCTCACGGGCAATTTTTTGATTAAAAACCCTGCCCTGAGGCGACATGTAAATAGTTCTAGGCTTATATCCCACACTGTTTACTATAGACATGAACGCATCATAAATAGGCTGAGGCGTCATAACCATTCCGCTTCCTCCGCCATATGGGTAATCGTCCACTTTCCTGTGCTTGTTGGTTGAAAAGTCACGTATATTAATTGCATTAATCTCTATTATGCCCTTTTCCCTTGCATTTCCGATTATGCTGTCGGACATAACCAAATTGAATGACTCGGGAAACAATGTCAATACATCAAACCTCATATCCCACAAATCCTCATTTCAGGTATATCGATATTCTACAAAACATCATTTCAGGTATATATCGAGAAGTCCGTCAGGCAGCTCCACTTTCATAGTTTTATTTTCCACCGAAACTTCTTTTAATACACTTTTTAACGCCGGAATAAGTATTTCCTTATTATCCTTATTTTTAACCACATAAACATCGTTACTACCGGTCTCAAGCACATCGACAAGGACCCCAAGCTTGTTGCCGTCAATCTCCGAAACTTCCATTCCGATGAGATCGCATATAAAGTATCTGCCCTCGGGAAGCTTAATAGCATTTTTTCTGTCAACATATATAAACATATCTTTGAGCTTTTCGGCATAGTTCATATCGCCGGATTCTTTAAATTTTATAATAACAGTATTTTTAAAATACTTGATATTTTCTATATTTAATACTTCTTTTTTATCATCGGTGCCTACAAACACATCATTTAAATCCTCAAATCTCCTTGGATCATCTGTCAGAGGTATAACCTTAACCTCACCTCTTACACCATGGGTATTCACAATCTTTCCAACCTGCAAAAACTCAGTCATAAATAAATATTCTCCTCGTGATATTGTGTAATTACATAAAACACTTTAGACCAAATAAATGTCTAAAGTGTTTATCTGTACTAGAATATGTGAAGTAAATCCGATAGCAGTTTTAAAAATCTGTTTTACTGGATTATATCAACTTCAACTCTTTTGTTTTCTTTCACTGCTGCCGATTTTACAACAGTTCTAATTGCCTTAGCAATCCTTCCCTGTTTTCCAATGACCTTTCCCATATCATCCTTCGCCACTTTGAGCTCAAGGATAACTGATTGTTCACCTTCAACTTCATTAACCGAAACCATTTCTGGTTCATCAACTAGGGATTTTGCTATGAATTCAAGTAGTTCTTTCATTGTACGACCTCCAAATATCCTACACATGTGCACATATATGGAGAAGCCCATTATATGTAGCAACAACCACTGGCTAATAATCTACAGAACTTATATAACACCTGTTTTCTTCAACAATGACTTAACAGTATCAGTGGGTTGAGCTCCATTTTTCAACCATTTCTGAGCTTTTTCACTGTCAATCTTGATCTCAGCCGGATCAGTTATAGGGTTATAAGTACCAATTTCTTCTATAAATCTGCCATCTCTTGGATATCTCGAGTCAGCAACAACTACTCTGTAGAAAGGACTTTTCTTAGCACCCATTCTTCTTAATCTCATTTTAACTGCCACCTTTTTCACCTCCTTTAAAGAATAATGGAAAAATATAATAATGAATAATACTTATATAATAATAAATGCCTATGGCAAATATAATAAATCAAATTTCATTAAAAGGGCAAACGGAACCTTCCTTTTCCTTTTTTACCAAACTTATTCATATCTCCCATTGCTTTCATAAGTTTTTTCATTTCTTCAAATTCTTTGAGAAGCTTGTTTACCTCTTGAATGGTTGTACCGCTTCCAAAGGCTATTCTTTTTCTTCTGCTTCCGTTTATTATGGAAGGGTCATTTCTTTCCTGCTTTGTCATTGACTTTATGATAGCCTCAACCCTGCCCATTTTCTTTTCATCAAGGCCGGCACCTTCCAACGCCTTGGGATTTATACCAGGCAACATGCCCAATATCTGCGTAAGAGGCCCCATTTTCTTAATCTGCTGCATTTGCTCAAGAAAATCCTCGAAAGTAAACTGCATGGTACGCATTTTCTTTTCCAACTCAAGGGCTTTCTTTTCATCAAAAGCTTCCTGTGCTTTCTCAATAAGGCTTAACACATCACCCATACCGAGAATTCTTGATGCCATTCTATCAGGGAAAAACGGTTCCAAATCGCTTAACTTTTCACCCAAACCGGCAAACTTTATAGGCTTTCCTGTAACAGCTTTTACAGACAATGCAGCCCCGCCTCTTGTATCACCATCGAGCTTTGTAAGTATAATACCATCCACACCAAGCTTTTCGTCAAAACTTTTAGCAACATTAACCGCATCCTGACCTGTCATAGAGTCGATTACAAGCAAAATCTCTTGAGGCATAACAGCTTTCTTTATGCCAACGAGTTCATTCATAAGCTCTTCATCTATGTGCAGACGTCCCGCTGTGTCAATTATAACCAGATCATATAATTTCAATCTTGCATGCTCTATAGCTTCTTTTGCTATTTCTACAGGATTAACCTTATCCCCCATTGTAAATACGGGAATGTTAAGTTGTCCTCCCACAACTTCCAATTGCTTAATAGCTGCCGGTCTATACACGTCACATGCTACCAGCAAAGGCTTTTTTGCATTTTGCTTTCTAAGGAGGTTTGCCAGCTTTCCGGATGTAGTTGTTTTACCGGAACCCTGCAGACCAACCATCATAAAAACCGTAGGAGACTTAGGCGAAAAGGTAACTTTCGACGATTCACGTCCAAGAAGCTCTATCAGCTCCTCGTGAACTATCTTAATTACTTGCTGGCCCGGTGTAAGGCTTTCTAAAACATCCTGACCTACAGCTCTTTCAGATACCTTACCTATAAAGTCCTTTACCACTTTGAAATTGACGTCGGCTTCCAAAAGGGCAAGTTTTATCTCCCTCATCATTTCCTTAACGTCTTTTTCACTTACTCTTCCTTTACCGCGAAGCTTGTTTACAGCTTGCTGTAACTTTTCTGACAATCCTTCGAATACCATATATCAAAACTCCTCTAGATTCTGTTGATAATGAATTCAACACCTTCTTGAATCTTTTCAATGCTTTCTCTTTCACCAATATCAAGCTTATCTATATTTATTCCCTTTAATAATTCAAGAACTTCCATTGCTTTTCTTTTTTGCTCGGTAAACTTCTTAAGAAGCCCAAGCTTTTGCTCAAACTCGTATAATATTGCTTTACCACGCTTTATGTTATCATGAACCGCTTGTCTGCTTACACCCAGCTCCTCGGCAATTTCCCCGAGAGAGTAGTCATTGTTGTAATGCAAATCCAAAATTTCCATTTGCTTCTGCGTAAGGAGCTGTCCATAGAAATCCAACAGCAGTCCAATTTCAAATACATTATTCATAATATTCAATCCTTAGGTGTAAAGTAAAAATACTTTACACCTAATTTTAGTTTAACAATTATCATTTGTCAAGGTAAAGTTTAAATTTATTAAAATTTAATTTTCAAAAATGAAAGATTGGCACTCCACCAATCTTTCACACTCTACTTTATATTTTATTTTTATTTCAACCTTTTATTTTATTTCACCCTCGTATTTTTCTCCGCCATTTGGATCTCTTGAGTACTTATGGTCATACACAGCTTCTGCAATATGACCGTAACCCCAATGGCTTGTTGGTACATCCTTAAATTTCAGAGTCACTCCGTTTAAAGGACCTCTATATAGCCATCTGTTAATCATAGTAACTGCTTCTGCCCTTGTGACTTGATTTTTGGGATAGAATTTTCCTGCATTTCCAATTACTATTTTACATCTGTACAACTCTTCAATAAACTTGCCTGCCCAATGATCCTTTGTATCACTGAAGAAAAAGTCTTCTTCATCAATTGATGACTCTTCAATGCCCAAACACCTACATATAACTGCTGCAAGCTCTCCCTTTGTAATATATGCATCAGGCTTAAAGAGAGTGGGTGTCGCTCCTTTGAAAAATCCATTGGCGACTGCAGTATTAATGTCTTTAAATGCCCAGTGGTTTTTGCTAACATCGGTAAATATTTGCTTGTCTGACGCTGCTGTGCCAACTTCCGATACTCTTACTATTAAAGCAGATATTTCAGCTCTTGTAATTGGTTTATCGGGTTTAAACGTACCATCTGTATAACCGTTAATATATTTTTTATGAGTTCCAAGAACCTTCTTTGAATACAGCATTATCTTCAATACGGATTTGTTGTCGTCTATAGTAGCATCTGTTGAAGTTGTACTTCCTATATTGGCAGTAACCGAAACCTCTTTATCCTCACCTTCAAATGAATCAACCTTAACTGTGTATTTTACAGTTCCTTCTTTATTGCCCTGAAGAGTTCCCAAATCCCATGTGATTTTATTTCCTGCAACAATACCTCCTGCACCTTCTACAAATGTAGTATTAGGCGGTATATCTGACGAAAGCTTTACATTAGCTATCTCAGTCCCCAACCTGTTTCTGTAATGAATTGTAAATTCAATATTCTGCCCAGCATCATATGCTTTCTTATCTGAGCTTAGTGACACTGACAGGTCACTTGTTATAGCCTGAGGTATTGCAGTTGGCGACGGCTGTACGACAACAACTGGTGGTGGCGGTGGTGGATTGTACGGTGCTTGTGTCGCTGTTGGTTTTGGTGTTGCTGTTGGCGTTGGTGTTGATGATTGTTTTGGCGTTGCTGTTGGTGTTGGTGTTGGATTTGGTGTAGATGATTGGTCGATATGAAATAGTTTATCTGCTGGAATAACCACTGGATTCACACCATTCCTTGACCAAGACAGCATTATACTTGCTTCTCCTTCTTCTTCAAAATATTCAACTGTAATACTATGCATATCATCTTTAGTTAAATAAATAATACCTTTAACTTCTTTCGAATTATCATGTACATTCCAATCGTCAATTACTGTCCTTCCATCTATTTTAACTCTTACTCCATCATCTGACTTAGAATGAAAAGTATAATCTCCATCTTCTAACACTTTAATATACCCTGTCCATCTTACAGAAAAATAATCTCTAGGAGTTTTATAATCTTCATGTGTTACACTATTCCTCTTCCAATCAAAATTAATTTCTCTATCTATCCTCTCAAAAAGCTTAAGATTTTTATCAAAAGCATTATTTCTATCATTCCATTGATAATATTCCCCTATCAAACCTTCTAAATAATTATAGCTTGGCGTTGATGTAAATGTTGGGGTGTTTGTAGGTGTATTTGTTGGCGTATTCTTTGGTGTATTTGTAGGCGTACTCTTTGGCGTATTTGTAGGTGTATTTGTTGGAGTGTTTGTGGGTGTATTTTTATTCGAACTAACTTGTCCATTTATTACTTCACACTCTATTTTTGCATTAGGCCATTGACTTACATATAAATCATTAATAATTAAATTGCTATTTGAAACACTTTTGATTTTAAATCTTAGTGTAGCAAAATTTTTATTTGTCAATGAGTTAGATTCTATGGATTTATTTGTAGCAAACTCAATAATTCCATCTTCCGTTTTGTTTGGTGATATATTACTTCTATATGGACTTGCTATTATTTTCTTTAGATCTGAGTTTTGATCCGGATCTAATTCCAAGTGACTTTTATCATATTTAACTTTAAATTGGAAGTTTATATATTTATTTTCAGGCAAATTAATAAACTTAATAGGTATATTGACGATATCTCCAACTTTTCCTTCCGCAAACCCAACAATAATTGTCGGTTTATCTTCTGCTGCATAATTATTAACCGGCAAAAATACCAGCATATTAAACAATACAAGCATTAAACAAATTATCTTTTTCGCATTAATATATTTTTCTGCAGTTTTTAATAACATAAAAATATTCATCCTCCCCCAAAAAACCGAATATTATAAGATCACCAACCAAATACTAAAATTTAGCTGTAATCAACCTATATTATACATTAAGAATATTATATCAAATAAGACAAAAATATGTAACCCTTTTTCTACATTCTTATCCTAATTTACAAAAATGTGCAAATTTCTATTTTATTGTATGCTAAATCGAAGAATTGATCAGAAAAAAATAAATTAAAATGAAAATGGGAGTTTATCTCCCAAGATAAGTAAAATCATAATTTAATTTTACAAAATGTTTCTAAAAAATATTTTAAATAATAAAACTCGTCGTTTCAATGCTCTATTTTGGCATTATATGAACTAAATTGCTTAGCCAAAATAATATACTATTAATCTTTTACATTTATCTTATCTAATTTTACATTATCTATTCTAAATATAAGATTAATAAAGTATTTGATATATTCATGAATTCTTATAATTATTAGGGCTTAGGCCTGTGAATTTCTTAAATACCCTGCTGAAATGCTCTACATTTGCATATCCTACACTTACCCCTACCTCATAGACCTTTAAATTGGTGGTTTCTAAAAGCTCTTTTGCTTTTTCCAGCCTCACAGAGGTCAGGTAATCAGTAAAAGTCTGCCCTGTTTTTTTAGTAAATATGTTGCTCAAGTGACTTTCACTGAGCCCTACAAAATCACTTGCCATCTTAAGTGTCAAATCATTATGGTAGTTGTTGCGGATAAATTCCTGAACTCTCAGTATAGCTCTGTTAACCTTAACATCACGTTTTTCCTTCAAATAAGTAACAACAATATCGGTTATATCCTTTATCCATTCGTTAATCTCTTCCTGGGTTTCAAATTTTGCTATTATGTCGTAAAAATCCAAATTCTGTCCGAAAACATCAACGGTATCATAACATTTTTCGTTAATAAACTTAATAATAATATAGATTATTTCCATATAGCTAGCATAAATTTTATCAAGCCTTTCAGGATCCGAATTCCTGATAAGCTTAAGAAGTGCTTCTAACTCATACTGTGCCTTCTCTTTATCAGCTTCTATCAGAGTTCGAATAAACTTTTCTTCTTTTCCGAATATGCTGTCAATCTTTTTAGGCTTAATCTTATTTGCTATTTCGGGAGTTATAACGGTACCCTTACCGAAAATAAATCTGAGCTTTACATTATATCTGGCTTCATCATAAAGTTCCTTTATTTTTTTATCTCCCGTACTGAGAGAACTCACACCCGCAGAAACACTTATTTCCATGGAATCATGCAGACTGTTGTTCAAAACTGTTACAATATCATATACACGGTCCATCAAATCATCATTATCATTGTGATCCAATGACATAAACATAAGATATTCCTGGGGTGACAGAACAACACATTCTCCACAGCATATATCTTTCATAGTTATATCAATCTGGCTCTTTACAGCATTGGAGAAATCACTTATTGTATTACCGTCATATTTTTCACTAATGGTCTGGAAGTCATCAACCCATAAATAGCACAATATAAGATTATTGAGATTGAACCTTATTTCATATTGATCAATTAACTTTTCCAACCCTTCATTTATTTCCGTTTCAAGCAAGTGTTTAAGCAGTCTATCCTTTGAGGAACTTAAACCGGCAATTGTGCTAATTGTGTCTTTTGACTGTTTGGCATTAATATCTTTAAATTTAGCTTGAATTTTTTTAAAATAGCTGCTGTTTAATTCCGAATTAAGCATGTAGTCTGAAGCACCTTGCCTGAATGCTTCCCTCACCAAATTAAAATCATCTCTTTCTGATACTGAAATTATGAATACTTTGATATCAATACTTCGTAAATAAGAAATAATATTTAACATTTTTTTGATATCCGCATCCATATTAACAATAATAAGATTAATATCATTAAATCGGTTCAATATTTTAATGACTTCACTTTTGCTTTTTGCTTCCAAAATTTCGTATGAGCTTCTTTTAAACCAGTTATCAGCGTAGTAATTTACAGCATCGTTATCAAATGAAATCAACAGAACTCTATTCATTATTAACCCCTTCATAAACAAATATAAAAAAATATATCAACATAAAATAAATTTTATCATATTTTTAATATTTATAAAACTATTTTTGTCATATGATTTTAAATATTGAATACTATTGGGGTAAAAAAACAATGCCTGTATGTAGGGCATCATTCACTTATCTTCTATTTTTAACAAAATAAAATATTCCCAAACCTATCAATGCAATAATTATTAGAGGCATTAAAAGTCTTACAATAAAGCCTAGAATCCTTAACACTACTATAACTACTAATACCGCCAATATAATTCCTATAATACCTTTTGTTCTATTATCCATTTATTTTTCCTCCTGCCACTATAATAAATTCATTATTTTAATTTATTATACACAATTTTTTAATATTTTTCTAGATGTAATTAATATTTTTCACAATATAATTAATTAATTTTATTGCATTTATTAAATTTTCACATGTAATCAAACTTTTTAAAGACCGGTTATATTAATACAAACATATTACGAATTCCGTAGCCCAATTCTCCCATATCATACTTTGCTCGAAATCTCTCTTAGTGCATTGAGCGTTAATTCAATTTCATCCAATGTATTAAAAGGACCAGGACTGAATCTTACGATACCGGATTTAACAGTACCTAATGTCTGATGTGCCAATAAAGAGCAATGCAGTCCTGCACGGGTTGCAATATTATAAACCCTGTCAAGGACATAGCTTACTTCAGTAGAATCGATATCTTTAAAGTTTAAAGCTACAATGCCCGAGTTAGAGTTAATTTCATTTTTACTGTATATTCTAATTTTAGAAATTTCTTCTATACCCTCATGCAGAGTCTTAACAAGCTTATGCTTTTTTATTTTAATGTTCTCAATTCCAACATTTTCAATATAATCAATACCTGCTCCCAACCCGATAATACCCGGGGTATTTAACGTCCCGCTTTCCATATTGTCAGGCAGCATTTCAGGCTGAAAAACAATTTCCGAATGGCTTCCCGTACCTCCAAAAATTATGGGCGAAAGTTTAAGACCTTCTCTTATATATATAGCCCCTGTTCCCTGAGGACCTAAGAGACCCTTATGGCCGGGAAACGCCATCATGTCAATGTACATCTCTTTAACGTCAATATTAATGGAGCCTGCACCCTGGGAAGCATCAAGCAAAAAACATATTCCTTTTTCATGAGCAAGCTTTCCCATTTCCTTTACAGGCATAATAATACCGTTTACATTTGACGAAAGGGTACTTACAATAAGCTTTGTATTTTTTTTAATTGCCTTTTTGATATCATCAACATCTATTTCTCCAAATTCATTACATTCAACCACAGTAAATTCTATTTTTCTATCTCTTTTTAATGTATTTAAGGGCCTTATAACGGAATTATGCTCCATAGATGTGGTTATAACATGATCCCCTTCTTTAAGAAAGCCCGATATTCCTATGTTTAAAGCTTCTGTTGCATTTTTTGTAAAGCAGATTCTCATAGGATCGTCTATATTAAATAAAGCACCTATTTTCTCCCTTACCTTCATAACCTCCATAGAAGCCTTTATAGACAAAGAGTGCCCTCCCCTGCCGGGGTTCGCACCATATTCCTTCATGCATTTCATCATTTCTTCATATACGGTATCAGGCTTAATGAAAGACGTTGCCGCATTGTCAAGATAAATCATAGCATCACCTATTCCTCAAGTATCATTAAGGCTGCAGGAAACGGAGCCAAAGCCCTTTCCAGTATGCCCTGAACATACGCTATCAACATGCCGTAATTGGTAATTGCTACATTGTTTTCTTTTGAGAAGTTTATCCTGTATTGCATTTCCTGCCTGTTTAACATACAGCCTCCACAATGAATAATAAGATCGTACTTTTCTATATCTTTAGGGAAGAAGTTTCCTGAAGCCCATTCAAACTCCACTTCTCCGCCGCTTAACTGCCTCACCCATCTAGGAATTTTAACCTTTCCGATATCGTCCGCTTGTCTATGGTGAGTACACCCCTCTACAACAAGGACTTTACTTCCGCTTTTTAGCTTTTCTATCCGCTTAAGGCCCCTGACCATTTCCATGAGCTCTCCCTTATACCTTGCAAAAAGTATTGAAAAAGATGTTAGGGTAATATCTTTCGGAACATCCGCGGATACCTTTAAAAATGCCTGAGAATCCGTTATTACCAGTGAAGGCCTTTTATTAAGGTTCTCAATTGTTTCCTTAAGCTCATACTCCTTTGTAACAACAGCCATTGCATCGTTCTCAATAATATCCCTTATTGTCTGCTGTTGGGGTAAAATCAATCTTCCCTTAGGTGCCGCCTTATCAATCGGAGTGACAAGAACAACAAAATCTCCCGGTTTTATCAAGTCACCGCAGATGCTCAATTCTTTTTCATCATATACGGCATTTTCCGATATGGCCTTTTTAAGCTCTTCAATACCTGTTTTTTCAAGGGAACTGATACCTATTACTGGTATTCCTACCTTATTTCTTATTTCACTTATATCATCACCCGACAACGGCTTTAAATCTACCTTATTCATTGCACATATAACAGGAATATCTCTGCTTTTTACCTTTTTGATAAAATCCAACTCAAAATGAGTAATACCTTCCTGTGCATTTACTACAACTATGGCAAAATTTGTTTTTCTTAATACATCATATGTTTTCTCAACCCTTAAGTTTCCTAAATCACCTTCATCATCCATACCTGCAGTATCAATTATGACTACCGGACCTATGGGCAAAAGCTCCATTGTTTTATAAACCGGGTCTGTAGTGGTACCCGGAACATCCGAAACAACAGAAAGCTCCTGACCTGTAAGTGCATTTATTAAACTTGACTTGCCTGCATTTCTTCTTCCGAATATTGCAATATGCATTCTTTCCGAAACCGGTGTATTGTTCACAAAAATCACCCATCACTTTCTCATTCTTTTTCTATACCTGGTATGCCAGGCTTTGTTAACTCCAATGGATTTAGTATTCTGTCAATTGTTTTACTGTCCATAATCTTCTTTTCCAAAATAACAGTTCTTAAACTTCTATTTTCCTCTACACATTCCTTTGCAAGGCTTGACGCCTCGTTATATCCAACATGCCTTATAAGAGCAGGTGCCTGTACATAGCTTTCTTCCACCATCTCTCTGCACCTATCCCTGTTAGCTTTTATCCCTTTTATGCATTTATGTATAAATAGCTCTATACCGTTTCTCAATATATCCAATATCTCAAAAAGATTGTGTGCAATAACAGGCAAAAAAGCATTAAGCTCAAGTTGCCCCGATTGAGCCGCCATAGTAATGGTCATATCGTTTCCCATAACTTGAAAAGCAATCTGGTTAATTGCTTCAGGAATTACGGGATTAACCTTTCCCGGCATTATTGATGATCCTGCCTGAACAGAAGGAAGAGATATTTCACCAAATCCTGCTCTCGGTCCTGACGCCATAAGCCTTAAATCATTGGCAATCTTCGAGAGATTGACACAGGATGTCTTTAAAAGCCCCGACACCTCTACAAACACATCATTGTTTTGGGTTGGATCCATCATGTACTCTGCTCTGGCAAGGCCTATACCGGTCAATTCCCTAAGCCTTTCAACCATAAGGAATATGTACTTTCTGTCTGCGTTTATTCCTGTTCCCACTGCAGTACCGCCAATATTGACCTGTCTCAATCTTTCTTCAACCTTGTATATTCTCCACCTATCCCTTGATATGGCCTGTGCCCATGCACCGAATTCCTGACCTAACATTACAGGCACCGCATCCTGAAGCTGTGTCCTTCCTACCTTTAAAACAGAAGAAAACTCCTCTTCCTTTTCCTGTAAAGCAGTTTGCAATTCCGAGAAAAGCTGGCTTACGGGTTTTAACATTTTAATGGCAGCTATTCTTACGGCTGTCGGAAATACATCGTTTGTGGATTGGGACATGTTAACATGGTCCAATGGCTCAATAATATTATAATCGCCCTTTTTACCGCCTAAAAGCTCAATTGCTCTGTTTGCAATGACCTCATTTACATTCATGTTGGCAGAAGTTCCTGCACCGCCCTGCAAAGGATCCACAACAAACTGATCCATCAAGCTGCCCGACAATATTTCATTACATGCTTCAATTATAGCATTTGATTTATCCTTATCCAAAAGCCCAACCTCAGCATTTGTTATGGCAGCAGCTTTTTTTACCAAAACCAGTGCCTTTATAAGCTCATTGTGAATATGCCTCCCGGTTATAGGGAAGTTTTCCAAAGCTCTGGCGGTGTGAATACCATAGTAGGCTTCGTCCGGTATCAGCATCTCACCTAACATATCCTTTTCTTTTCTCATCTATCACCAACCCCTGAGTAATCAATTAATCGCATTTTTATCTTCTATCATGCCTGTGTGGCCGAGAGTTTTAAATATGCAGGAAGCTTCCTTCCTGCCTTATTCACTGCATAAATGGCCGCTTCCATATCAACCATATTTTTATTATCATAAATCCTGTAATTTCCTCTATAGATTTCAGGTGTACTAATCAGCATAATAGTGTTTGCTCCCGCATTTAGTGCCCAAACCTGAGCATCTTTATCCAACGAAGCTAAAGCAGTGGTTGACGGAATATAAACTTTTTTGCATACAATTCTTGTAACAGCAACTGTCCTTACCGTAAGATTAACGTCGCCATGGGGCAAATGCTCTAAAGGAGTGCCTTTTGCAGGAATAAATGGGCCAATACCTATCATATTTATTCCCATTTCCTTAAAAAAGATTATGTCATCTGCAACATCTTCAATCTCCTGGCCCGGCAATCCTATAATATTGCCTGAACCGTTAATGTATCCCAGCTCCCTGAGCCATTTAGAGCACTGAATCCTCCTGTCATAATCATCATCGGGATGTACTTCCTTAAATATTTTCCTGTTGGTTGTTTCTATTTTCAAAAGGAAATTATCCGCACCATTTGCTTTAAGCTCTTCATATTCCTCTCTTGTTCTTTCACCAACGCTTAATGTTATCCGCATTCCGGTTCTTTCCTTTATAAGCCTTATAAGCTTAATTATTCTTTCAGTAGGCCATAGAGGATCCTCACCCGATTGCAGTATAACAGTCTTTATACCGGCATCATGAAGGCTGTCAACAACCTTCATGATTTCATCTTCCGACATTCTATACCTTCTGGTGGCAGAATTCTTTGAGTTTATACCGCAATAGCTGCAGCTTTTACAGCAATAATTTGAAAACTCGATGGCAGCCCTTATTTCAACCACATCCCCTACCATCTCTTTTCTTATTCTGTCGGCAGCAGTGAATATAATTTCTACTTCTTTGGGTTTATCAGTCTTTAAGAGGTAAACTATATCATCTTTAACAAGTTCATCTCCGTTTTCTATCTTTTTCAAAATGCGTAAAAATTCATTTGATATGGCAACGCCAAGCTTTTCATCAATAAGTCCCTGAAGCTTTAATTTTATATCTTCTATAATATCTTTATATTTAACATTCTTGCTTTCAAGTATGTTTTTCGCTCTTTCGAGATCATTTCCACTTATCTTAACTACTATGGCACAAACAGTCCCCGTCTGCGGAGGTGCAGGAACCAGAGCAGTTTCAATATTTTCATTTTGCAGTGTTTTATTGATTAAAAGCATACCTGCCGTATTATGTGCAACAATCAAAAAATTCTTACCACCCATTAAACCACTCCGTTCTAAAAATAAATGTCCCTTTTTCCGCTTTCAATTTCCTTAAGCTTTTCCTCTGTTGACTTTCTTATATTTGCATCTTCAATTTCATCAAGTGCTTTGCTTATTATCTCTTCGCCTTTTATACGAAGTCTTTCAGTACCATAGTCCATTAAATTTTCTTTAAAAGTCAGTATGGCATTAGGCTGGCAAAACTCATGGATTTCTCCCTCTTTGGCATATTCCATAAATGCTTCGCCGGTACGGCATCTTCTATAGCATGCTGTACAAAAACTGGGTATATAACCGTTCTCACATATAGTCTCAAGCATCTGGTTTAACGACCTGTGGTCATTGACTTCAAACTGATCTGCCTTCTCCTCTTCCTCTGCATATCCGCCGGGACTTGTCTTTGACCCTGCACTGATTTGAGAAACTCCAAGCGACAATAGCTCATCTCGAAGTTTAGGACTTTCTCTTGTGGACAATATAATTCCCGTATAAGGAACAGCTAATCTGTATATTGCAACTATTTTCTTGAAATCATTATCGTTTACAATGTAAGGTATCTCGTTAAGTGCCCAGCCCAAAGCAGGTCTTAGCCTTGGAACCGAAATGGTATGAGGTCCGACGCCGTATTTCTTTTCAAATGCATTTATATGCATTAAAAGCCCAAGCACCTCAAACCTATAGTCATACAATCCCAACAATGCACCAATTCCAACATCGTCAATTCCACCTTCGAAAGCACGGTCAATGGCTGTTATACGCCAGTCAAAATCTGCCTTGAGTCCTACAGGATGCATCTTTTTGTACACTTCTCTATTGTAAGTTTCCTGAAAGATGACGTATGTACCTATTCCATGCTCTTTAAGCTGCCTGTAGTCCTCAATTTTCATCGGAGCTGCCTCAACATTAATCCTTCTTATATCCCCTGCCTTATAAACCGCATCCATAGCATCAGTCAAATGCTTAACACCTGTTTTTGCGGGATGCTCTCCACATATGAGCAATATTCTTTTATGTCCCTGAGCCTCTAATGCTTTTGCTTCGGTTACTATTTCATCTATTGTAAGTGTTTTTCTGTGAAGTTCCTTGTTATCCCTTCTAAAGCCGCAATATAAGCAGTTGTTTGTACATTCATTGCTTGTATATAGCGGTGCAAACAAAACGACCCTTTTGCCGTATACCTTGTTTTTAACATACCTTGCCGCATCAAATATCTCCTCTAAAAGGTCACCGCCTTCAACAAAAAGCAGCTTTGCAACCTCTTCAAGGCTAAGGCCCTTGCAGTTTTTTGCTTTATTTAAAATTTCCCTTATTTCCGATTCATCAACTTTACCGGACTTTTCAAGAAGAGAAAATATAAGTTCTTCATTTATATAATCAACCATAAAATCAACTCCCATTTTATTTAATCAAACTTTATTTAATCAAACTTTGACCAATTTTTGTATTAATATTAAATTCCGACACATTAAAAAATCCTCCCCACAAGTCAGGAAGAATTAACATAACAAAATAGCATAATTAATCCCCCTTCGATAAGATATATCTCCTTCTCGTCAGGTATTACCCATCATAAGAATTCAATTTTATTAATAATATTAATGCAACTTCACATAAATACCTTGCTGCATTAATAATATTATCCTAATTACACTAAAATCAGTAGGTCAATGCTACCTTAACCTTAATACCGGGAATATTTCCAAGCTTTCCTGTTAAAGCACCTATTTCATCATTTGTACCGTCTACAATAATGGAAATGACGGATATTTCTCTTTCCTTATACGGAATACCCATTCTGCCAACAATTATACTGCCGAAATTGCTTAAAATATCATTGACTCTTCTCGCATTTTCTTCCCGGTTATTTACAACTATTCCTATTACTGCAACTCTATTTTGATTAGTCATAACTCACCTTCGTTATTTTTTTAACTATTTAGCTATATATGAATTATACCACTTTTCTGTTTCATGTAAACAGTTTTTTTGAAGCTACATTAAATAAGCCATAATGAGAAGAAATCTTCTCACTATGGCTTTGAAACTTACAATTTCATTTTTTCTTTTAACTTCAAGATTTGCTCATTCGTTAACCCTGTATATTTCTCAATCAAAGTTATATCTACATTTTCTTTAAGCATTTTTAATGCCACTTCATTAATACCTTCAATCTTTCCTTCTATCTTCCCTTCTATTTTTCCTTTTTTCTTTGCTTCTTCCGCAATAACTGGATTGTATAATGTGGTAACCATCCTATCAACCTCCTTGCTTATACTTGAATACTCTCCATATTTATTGTATAAATCAGTTACCACTTTCTGCCCTTGTTTATATCATCCATAACCGTATAATTAAGATCATACCAGAATATCTGACCGCGGTATCTAAGTTCATCCCTGTAAGGAGGCACTTCTGTAAGAAGATCACTGTCAACGGGATAGTTCTCACCATATATGCTTCCATTGCCTAGAGACCAGTTGTCCTCAAGCTTTGAGAACTCCAATGTCCTTGTAACACCTCCATAATCTTTGTATCCTGTTATATCGAAGACAACTAAAAGCTTTGTAAACTTCTTATCATAGTTGAGTGCCGGTGCGGCGGTGCCTTTTTTTACTATTCTTGCATTGTAAGGAATGAAATAAGAAAAGCTCCAGGTACTGTAATCAGGCTTGGTCGCATCCGGTGTAACCATGCTGTTCCTGCTTAAATCAAATAGTTTGGATTTTGTATAATATTCGCTTTTTGGGTCCGATATGTTATAGAGCTTGCCATCATTATTCCATGCGTACACATCAACAGGTGTGAGTGTATTGGTCTTATCAAGGCCGTAGAAAAATGCTTTAACCCTCACTCTGCTGTCAGACTTTTCAAACCCCACAGTATCAAGGCTTAAGTCAACGCTGTAACCCATTTTTATGCCAAGGCCTTCCTTGTTTCTATAGACAGGCATGTCCTCCACACCTATACCGTCTAGAGATAGCTTTGTCGGCGTGTTATCGGTTTTCCTAAAATACTTTTTCCAACTGAAATCATAAATGGTGTTGAGCTTAATGTTATAAATCTTGTTTATATAAATGGGCTCCGAACATGTATAGTTTTCGTTTCCGGCCCTGTCCTTCAAGTATATATGAAGGTACCACAACCCTTTTTTCAAATCTGCATAATCACTTTTACCATCATGTATTTCAATTTTGAAGCTTTTCTTCTCGTCCTTACCTTCAGAAGTTTGAAATCCCTGAACAGGAGTCATAGCACCAGGTGAAAGAACATTTTTATTCTCTGTCCATAAATATCTTGCTTCCACAATGCCCGACAGGTTATCACCCATGGTTACAGTAATGCTGTTGTCTGGAGAACAAATATATTCATGGCATATTGTGCCGTGGGAATCTTTGCGGTTTCCCTTTATTGATTGACCATCCCAGTTGAATTCAACTGCGTATGGTTTGGTTCTATCTATTTTGTAAATACCTGATGTGGAATCAAACCTGTAATCATTTGATACGTTTAGAGGATTTTGAGTGTCTTTCGGGGCGGAAAATGTACTTGAGAAGCTTCCACATACAAATATTAAGACTATAGTCATAGAAAGAATTCTAACAATGTCTTTTTTCATAATAATGCCGTTCCTCCTTACAAAAATAAAGTACATTAATGCATTAATTATAAATAATGTCATTTTAATGTACTGACTTTCGGTCTAATCATATCATTTATCGGAATTATTATGAAATTAATGTAGCATTTTTTGCTACTGATCATATTATTTCATTGCAGCAATATATGCATTCCATTTTTCACCATTAAGCTCTCCTATGAACTCATAAACCGGTTGATAAAAACCTTTAGTATCATATTGATAAGATATTTTAATATCTTTTATTTCAATTTTACCACCCGGCATATCAGGCCAGTCATGAAAGTTGCCTTTCAAAATCTTATTATATGCACTTTTCGGACTTATAATATCAACATTCCTTACAAAGTTATTTTCATATATATCATTCCTAATACTGCCAACAACACCATCATATGAAATATCAAATACTATTTGTCCCGATATCATTTTTTCTTGATCATGAGAATTAATCTTAAAAGTGATTGTGTTCCGAGTAGTAGAATCCACCACCGCATTATTCAATGAAATATTATGATTTCTGGCAAAATCCATAGCAATTTTATATTTCTCATCATCACTTAAAATTGATTCCACTGCAATAACTCCTGTTAAAAACAGGTAATATCGATCTTTGAAAACTTCGCAAAACTATTGAAACTACTGGACTTCAAGGCGTTTTTGCGATATACTGTATGTAGAAAAATACTACATAT
>Ga0208825_1000717_pt1 | contig 29371 bp, 21 predicted proteins | sample AD_UKC113_MetaG_FD_184450 | JGI IMG/M metagenome (GOLD analysis project Ga0208825, IMG submission 184450) | Active sludge microbial communities of municipal wastewater-treating anaerobic digesters from Hong Kong - AD_UKC113_MetaG (SPAdes)... | ecosystem: Engineered > Bioreactor > Anaerobic >...
ACATATATATGGGGAAGAGAAAAGCTCAAGGGTGTAATGAATAACTTAAAAATTTATAGTGATAAAAATATAACTGGGAGATATTGGATATTAGGTCAGGAAATATATTTTGGAGTATGAAAGAATATATTAATAAAATATTAGGAGAAGGTATTATGAAAAACAACAATGTACAAATGGAAGATATAATAGTATTAATAAATCAATATTTTAAGATGCTTGATAAAAAGATCTCTGAGAATGACAAGGAGATATCTTTAATACTTAAGGAAGTGAAAAAAATAAAAAGCAGGAAGAATATGGATAACAATTTTAACCCAGACGAGATTAAAATAGTATCATACTTAGACAGCTAAACTTATAGCAAAGCCATTGTTGCTACTCTATCACCATTGTTTAGATTCATAACTTTAACACCACTTGTTTGTCTTCCTAATGTAGGAATGGCTTTAATAGAAGATCTAATAACTTTTGATTTTTCAGAGATTACAACTATTTCTGCATTAGGATGATCAAGGACTCTTGCAGCTACAACTTTTCCTGTTTTTGGTGTTACTCTGAATGTAAATACTCCTGTTCCTCCTCTTTTTTGTAGCGGGTACTCTGAGAGTTTTGTCATTTTTCCATGTCCATTCTCTGAAAGAGTAAATAGTTTATCTTCATTTTTTCTTACTACCCCCATTCCAACTATATAGTCTGTATCTGTTTTAAACTTCATAGCAGTAACGCCCCTTGTACTTCTGCCAAGTGGTCTTACATCTTTTTCACTGAATCTTATTGATTTCCCTTCTGCTGTAACTAGTATTACATTATCATCTCCAGTAGTAGGTTTAACCCATATTAACTCATCGTTAGGCTCTAGCTTTATTGCAGTTAAGCCATTTGCTCTAATCTTTGAGAATTGTTTTAAATCAGTTTTTTTAATAATTCCACCCTTTGTTACCATTAAGAAATACTTAAAATCTGCCTTTCTAACTACACCTTTTTCATCTTGTTGCTCTTGTATCTCTTCAGAGCCCATTACTCCACCCTTAGGATCTCTTGTGAGAATAGAGGTTATTATTTCATTTTGATCTAATTGAACAAGGTTAATCAAAGGAATACCCTTTGCAGTTCTTCCATATTCAGGTATTTCAAATATTCTTGTGCTAAATACCCTACCCTTGTTTGTAAATAGCAGTAATTCATCATGTGTATTACAAAGTAAGACATGTTCGATAAAGTCGCCCTCTTTAGTTTCACCACCAGATATTCCTTTTCCTCCCCTCTTCTGTGTTTGGTATGTTGAAGGTGGTACTCTTTTTACATATCCTGAGTGAGTTATTGTTATTAATGTTTCCTCTTGTGCAATTAAATCCTCATCTGAAATTTCATTGATTTTTCCCTTTACAATCTTTGTTCTTCTCTTATCTCCATATGTTTCTTTCATTACTTCTAGATCATTGCTAATTACCTCAAGAATTTTATCAGGGCTATCTAGAACTTCATTGTACTGGATTATCTTTTCTTTTGTTTCTTTATAATCATTTTGCAGTTTCATTCTTTCAAGGGCTGCAAGTCTTCTAAGCTGCATATCCAAAATTGCTTGTGCTTGTACATCAGTAAACTTAAACTTATCCATTAAGTTTGTTTTTGCACTCTCTTGAGTCTTAGATCCCCTTATAGTAGCAATTACCTCATCTAAAAGATCTAATGCTCTAAGTAATCCTTCAAGTATATGTGCATGATATCTTGCTTCTGCTAAGTCATATTCGTACCTTCTTACAGTTACAGTAATTCTAAAAGAAAGGAATAATTCAAGCATTCTTTTTAGTGAAAGAGTAATTGGTTCTTGGTCTACTAATGCAATCATATTTGCATTAAAGGTCTTTTGCATTTCTGTATATTTATATAGTTTGTTTAATACAGTTTTTGGCTGTGCATCTTTCTTAAGAGCAACAACTACCCTTATTCCATCTTTATTTGATTCATCTCTAATATCTGCAATTCCTGTAATTTTTTTCTCTCTCACTAAGTCTGCAATTTTCTCTATCATGTAAGCTTTATTTACTTGATATGGAATTTCTGTAATTACTATCTGATATCTTCCATTTTTCCCCTCAACTATTGATGCCTGTGCTCTTTGAAGTATTTTTCCTCTTCCTGTTGCATATGCATTAAGTATTTCAGCTCTATCATATATTATTCCTCCAGTAGGGAAATCTGGTCCTGGAATTATTTCAATTAACTCTTCTGGAGATATATCTGACTTGAAATCAGGATATATTGTTTCCTTTGTTTCTTTAATTCTTTCAACTATTTTTTCAATCTCTTTACTGTAATCGAGAGATTTTGTATCTACATAGTTTTCTAAGTAATTCTCAGGTTTTGCATTAAGTGTTTGAGGTACTTTTTCTCTACTCTCTCTTGCTTTTCTAAGCTCGTTGTATATGCTCACCCCTTGCCATTTATTTCCCCTTTTAATCATTTCTCGGAGTGCATCTACAAGCTCTGTAAGATTATGAGGAGGTATTTGTGTTGCCATTCCTACTGCAATACCTTGACTTCCATTTGCTAAAAGGTTTGGAAATAGTGTTGGTAATACTGTTGGTTCGAGTCTTGTTCCATCATAGTTAGGTATGAATGTAACAGTTCCTTTATTTAAATCACGAAGCATTTCAGGAGTAATCTTTCCCATTCTTGCCTCTGTGTATCTCATTGCGGCAGCAGGGTCTCCATCAATAGAGCCAAAGTTCCCTTGTCCTTCAACTAAAATATATCTAGTTGAAAACTCTTGAGCCATTTTTACAAGAGTTGGGTATACTACACTTTCCCCATGTGGGTGGTAGTTACCTGAGGTATCACCAGCAATTTTTGCACACTTTCTAAAATGAGAAGTTGGTGTTAGACCTAGGTCATTCATTGCAACTAGTACTCTTCTTTGTGAAGGTTTGAGTCCATCTCTAACATCAGGAAGTGCACGGGAGACTATAACGGACATGGAGTAATCAATGTAGTTGGATTTCATCTCATCAACAATGGACCTTTCTTTTATCTCTCCAGGTTTGAATGATAGATTAAAATCGATTTCTGAATTATTTTGCTCTGCTTCAGTTGAGTTTTGTGGCTCTTGATTTTCAATATCTATACTTTCTTGTGCATTTTTTATTAAGTCTTCTTTATCTGCCATGTCTTTATATATCTAAATTAGCTTTTTTTGCATATTTTTGAATAAATCTTCTTCTTGGAGGAACCTCTGTTCCCATTAACATTTCAAAAGTTTTTTCAGCTTCTTGAGCATCTTCTATCTGGACTCTTTTGAGAACTCTTGTTTCTGGATTCATAGTTGTTTCCCAAAGCTGGTCTGGATTCATTTCTCCTAGACCTTTAAATCTGTTTGCTACTGGAGTTTTTCCTTCAGTTTTAGCCTTTCTTACAAAAGCATCTTTTTCTTCATCGTTTAGAAAGTAATATTTCTTTTTGCCAATTTCTACCTTATGTAGTGGAGGCTGTGCAACATATACATACCCTTGTTCTATTAGAGGTTTAAAGAATCTGTAAAGAAGGGTAAGTACTAAAGTTGTGATGTGTAAACCATCAACATCTGCATCACTCATTATTATAATTTTATGATATCTTAATTTGCTTACATCTAGCGATGCCCCTATTCCTACTCCTAGAGCTGTTGTAATATCCTTAAACTCGTTATTGCTTAATACTCTATCTACTCTATATTTGTTTGTGTTAATAATTTTTCCTCGCAATGGCAGTACTGCTTGGGTATGTCTGTCTCTTCCTTGTTTTGCACTTCCGCCTGCGGAATCTCCCTCTACAATGTACAGTTCACACTCCTTAGGATCGTTACTTATACAATCAGCAAGTTTCCCAGGTAGTGTTGTACTTTCTAATGCATTCTTTCTGATTACCGCATCTCTTGCAGCTTTTGCGGCTGCCTTTGCTTTGTATGAAAGTACAGCTTTATCAATAATGGCTCTTGCTTCTTTAGGATGCTCATCAAGGTATGTTAAAAGTTCATCTCTAATTACTTTTGCAACAGCAGTTTTAACTTCTGGATTATTTAATTTTATTTTTGTCTGACCCTCAAATTGAGGATTGGTTACTTTTACTGATACAACAGCAGTGAGCCCTTCTCTTACATCATCTCCACTTAAAGAATCTGTTAAACCTTTTAATAATTCTGCTTTCTGTGCATATGTATTTATTGCACTAGTAAGTGCAGTTCTAAATCCTGACAAATGAGTTCCACCTTCTGGATTAATAATATTGTTAGTGTAACACCTAACATCTTCATCCATACTATCTGTATACTGAATTGCTGCTTCTACAATTATTCCATCACTTTCTTTTTTTACATAAAAAGGTTCTTCATTTATAGGTTTTTCATCTAAGTTCATAAACAAGACATATGACTTAATTCCATCTTCAAAATACAGATTAAAGATTTTTGGAGGTTTCCCCTCTTCTACCCTTTCATCTGTTATTGAAATTTTAAGTCCTGCTGTTAAATATGCATGCTGTCTGCAATTTTTAACAATCTCTTTAAAATCAAAATCAGTTTCTGTAAATATCTCTTTGTCAGGTAGGAATCTGTGCTCTGTACCTGTTTCATTGTCTGGTACAGTCCCCACTTTTTTAACAGGAGCTACAGGAATTCCTCTCCTGTACTCTTGCTGATATATTCCGCCATCTCTTTTTACTGTAGTTATCATCCACTCTGATAAGGCATTAGTACATTTCATACCAACACCATGCAACCCTCCAGATACTTTGTATGCACCTTCCTCAAACTTTCCTCCCGCATGCAAGTTTGTCATAACTGTTTCAAGTGTAGACACTTTTGTTTGTGGGTGCTTTTCAACAGGTATTCCTCTCCCATTATCTTTTACAGATATGGAGCCGTCTTTGTAAAGAGTTACCCATATGTTAGTACAATATCCCGCAATGGCTTCATCTACCGAGTTGTCAAGAATTTCTGTAAATATGTGCTGTAGACCATTTCTGTCTGTAGATCCAATATACATTGCTGGTCTTTTTCTTATAGCTTCAAGTCCTTGCAGTACCTGAATATTTGATGCTTTATAATTGTTTTCTGACATTGCCTGTTTCATTTAAGTTATTTTTCAAAGTAATTTTCATTCTAATACATTTTAGAAAGAAATGTTAAGAGGAAGAGTGACCTCTTAAGACAAGAAAAAGATTTTCTAAAAGAAGTCTTTTATTGCCATTTGCATTTATTCTTCTTCTTGTTTTTTCTACGCATTGGATATTATCATAAATTTGTTTTAATTGCTCTTTATCTTTTAAATTTTGTTTAAGAAGAGCTTGATAGTAAAGCTCTACTTCGTTTAAGAAGTTATCTGTACTATCTCTATCTTTAGCAATCTTCTCTATATCTTTAAATGCATCGATTAGATTTTTTGTCAAAGTATTAGGTATCTCCTCAGAATTATTTTGTACACTTCTATCCTTTGTATATACTTTAAGAGATCTTGAGATAATGGTAGGGAGAAGGTTTTTTTCATTTGATGTTGTAAGGATATATGCGGTATTGTTACTGCTTTCTTCTAAGGTTTTAAGAAATGAATTTTGTGCTTCTTCTGTTAATTTGTCAGCATTAAAGATTAATGCAACTTGCACACTCTCTGAGTAAGGAGTAAAAATCATTTCCTTTTGAAGTCTTTTTACATCCTCTATTCCTATACTATTTATATTCTCTGTTGTAATTGTATGAATATCAGCAGATTTAACTTCAATGAGCTCTTTATTGATTTTTTTGTTCCAAAGTCTTGAGATTAATCTTGAAATTTCTTCTTTTATACTTTCGCTATCACTTCCAATAATTAGGTATGTCATATATCTATATTTTATCATATATTAAAGTAAAAAGCTTGTGTTTAGAGTGCTGAAACTGCTTGATTTTACCGTATTTTGTAAGGTTTTAGTTTTATTTACATTATAGGTCGTGAAATTACTCTCTTCTCTTGCTATTATTATTTAATATTAATTTTACTGCCTATATTTGTGGCTCAGGAAACACTGCTTTCATATTTACAAAGACAGGGAATAATTAGTGAAGCTGATGCTGTTAAGGTTCAGGTTGAGAGAAGCCGTTCTCCTAAAAATGAAGAGACGATAATAAGGGAGATGAAGCTTGCTGATGATGAACAGATAGCTAAGGCAAAGTCTGCAATCTTTAATATCCCTTACGTTGATTTAATGGAGAATGATGTCCCAGAGAGTGTTATTGCTGAAGTACCTGTTGATAGTTTAAAGAGATATAGGGCAGTTCCTTTTGAAAGGGGAGATGATTATGTAAAAATAGCAATGCTTGATCCTTTTGACATACAGGCTATTCAGGCATTACAAAGGAAGTATCCACCTAATACAAAGGTAATTGTATATATTACAGCAGAGAATGGATTGAACTATATCCTTGATAGAAGGATGGGAGATCTTATGAGCTCTGAGGTTACAGCGGCTCTAGAAGATGTTGATGTACCTGTACAGGAGATTAATGAAGATCCTAATTTAATTAGTAGTATTGATTTAAAGAATGCTCCTGTTGCAAGAATTGTTAACTCTATTTTACAGTATGCTGTTGTATCAAAGTCATCTGATATTCATGTAGAGCCAATGGAAACGAGGTTAAGGGTAAGGTTTAGAATCCATGGTGTTATGACAGAGAGACTTTCCCTTCCTAAAGCACTTGCACCAGCAGTTGTCTCGCGTATTAAAATTATGTCTAATTTAAAGATTGATGAGAAAAGAGTTCCGCAAGATGGGAGATTTCAGGTTAAGGTGAAGAATTCCAAGATAGATATCCGTGTTTCTGTTATGCCAACAATTCATGGGGAGAAAGTGGTTATGCGTTTACTTGAATCTGATACAGAGGGGCTAACTTTAGAGGGTACTGGATTAAGAGGAAATGCTTACAAGCTTTTTATGGATGCACTATCTGTTACGAATGGAATAATACTTGTTACTGGTCCAACAGGAAGTGGTAAAACTAGAACACTTGCATGTGCACTAATGAAAGTTAACGATCCTTCCGTTAATGTGATTTCTTTGGAAGACCCTGTTGAAATTAGAATACCTGGAGTTACACAGGTACAGATTAATCCTGATGTTGGTCTTACTTTTGCCACTGGTTTACGATCAGTTTTAAGACAAGATCCTGACATAGTAATGGTTGGTGAGATTAGAGATCAAGAAACTGCAGAGCTAGCTATACAAGCTTCGCTTACTGGACATTTAGTTTTATCTACACTGCATACAAACAGTGCTGCTGCAGCAATACCAAGACTACTGGATATGGGAATGGAGCCATATCTTTTAGCGTCTACTATACGTCTTTTAGTTGCTCAGCGTTTACCAAGAAGAGTATGTCAAAGGTGTATGAAAGCTGTACCTGCAACACCAGCAGAAATGGAGGTACTTAAGGAAATATTATCAGGGATTGAAGGTTTTGATTTGTTTAAGTATACAACTCAAGTTATTAATGCTAAAAAGGCAAAGGGAGAAGAAGGAGCTTCTGCACTCAAGGCTCCTGAAATAGGGCCAGATGGAGAACCAATCATATATCTTTATAAAGGAAGTGGATGTGACAGATGTGGAGGTTCTGGGTATGTTGGTCGTATTGGTATTTTTGAGGTATTGGATGTTAATGAAAAAATTAGTAGAATGGTTATGGAAAATGTTACAGCTCAGGATATAGATAAAGAGGCAAGAGCAAATGGGATGATTACAATGACGCAAGACGGGTTTTTAAAGGCACTAGAAGGCATTACCTCCATTGAAGAGGTCATGAGGGTGTCAAAAGAATAAATTTAAGATATAATGGAAAAGATGGAAGACAATACTGCCCAAAACAATACAGTTCAGTATCCTAATGTAGCACAGGATAATTCTCAGATTATAAATCCTAATATTCCTGCTACCCCTACTCCAACAATACCTGTTAATGATGTACAACCATCTGTGCCAACACAGTCAGAAGTTTCTCCTGCTACAACAGTTAATGCTGATACTCAAGGTATTAATTTAACTCCTAGTCCAAGCGATGAAGGTGTTTTGAAAGGTGTTGTAAGTAATCCTCTTGAAGAGATTATTCCAGGGGAGAAAGTACCAAAAGCATTAAAGAGAGATCCAAAAGAGATTAATCTTGCTCAGCCTATTTTTGTTGAGCAACCAGAACCGCCTGTAATTCAAAAGCTAAATGAACCAAAGAAAATTGATGAACTTCTTCTTTATGCTATCCAGCATAATGCATCAGACCTTCATATTTCTGTTGGTTATCCTCCTATTGTAAGAATAGATGGGCAGCTTATGGAGATAAGTGATAAAGTTATAACAGCAGAAGAAGCAGAGGAACTTATCTTTTCTGTACTATCTGATGAGAAAAAAGAGCTTCTGGAGGTAAATAGAGAAATAGATTTGGCATATTTTTATGAGGGAGATATTCCTGCTAGATTTAGAATTAATGCATACTATACAAAAAAGAATTTAGCTGCTGCATTTAGAATTATTCCTTCAAGAATAAGAACTATAGATGAGCTTTTTCTCCCAAGTATTTATCATCAGTTTGCACAGTTAAAACAGGGTTTTATACTGGTAACAGGACCTACAGGACATGGTAAGAGTACATCTCTTGCTGCAATATTAGAAGAGATAAATATGACAAGATTTGCACATGTAATAACTATAGAAGATCCAATTGAATATGTCTTTGAAGGAAAGAAGTCTTTGATTGATCAGAGAGAAATGAATGATGATACACATTCGTGGCCAATTGCACTTAGAAGTGCACTTAGACAAGACCCTGATGTCATTCTTGTAGGTGAGATGAGAGATTATGAAACAATCGCTTCGGCAATAACACTGGCTGAAACAGGACATTTGGTGTTTGCAACTTTGCATACTAACAGTGCAGCTCAAACAATAGATAGAATAATAGATGTATTCCCGCATAATCAACAACAGCAGATAAGAATGCAGTTATCAAACATCCTTGAAGCAGTAGTTGCTCAAAGATTGATTCCTCTTGATAAGGGAGGAAGAAGAGCTGTGTGTGAAATAATGATTGCAAATGCAGCAATCAGAAACATGATTAGAGAGTCAAAGACTCATCAAATTGATAATGTAATAAGAACAAGCTCTGATATAGGGATGGTATCATTGGAAAGATCTCTTGTTAATCTTGTTCGTGAAGGAGTTATATCTGTACAAAAAGCTCAGGAGTATGCTGTATATCCTGAGGAAGTATTAAGATTACTTAAGAGTTAAAAATATGCCTAATTTTACATATTCTGCCAGAGACAACAATGGTAAAGTAATAGAAGGTAAACTGGAAGCAAGAGATGCTCAGGCTGTTGCTGAAATTCTCCAAGACAGAGGCTTGATTGTAGTAAACATAAAAGAAAAAAAGAGTTTAGATTTAGAAGAGCTATCTCAGATAAATATTGGCGGAGTGCCAATGAAGGACAAAGTTGTCTTTATGAGACAACTTGCAACTATGGTAAATGCAGGTCTTCCTCTTACAAGAGGATTGCAGATAATGGAACAGCAAATTACTAATCCTTTGTTTAAGAAAACAATTTCAGATGTAAAAGTATCTGTAGAAGCAGGAAAGACTTTAGCAGATTCATTTAGAAATACTGAAGAGATATTTGATGATATTACCATTAACCTTATTGAAGCAGGTGAGTCTAGTGGTAACTTAGGAGAGATATTAAATAAACTGGCAACAGAGTTAGAGAATAAAAATAAGCTTCAGGGAAAAATTAAAGGAGCACTTACCTACCCTATTATTCTACTTGTTATAATCGTAGCAGTTGTTGTCTTAATGATGCTTGTTCTTGTTCCTGCAATGAGTGATATCTATTCAGAGTTTGGAGGAGAGCTTCCTACTATTACGAAAGTAATGGTCTCTTTGAGTAACTTCTTTATTAATTATTGGTGGGTACTACTAATTGCAATTTTGGGTATTGTAATAGGAATAAAAGTTTGGATTGATACTCCGAATGGGAAAAGAAGTAGTGATAAGATAGTACTTAAAATTCCTATTATTGGAGGGATAATAAGTAAGATGCAGATTGCCCAATTTACAAGAATTTTAGCATTACTTTTGAGTAGTGGCCTTTCAATAAGCAGAGCATTGGAGCTGACTGCAATGTCTCTTAGCAATACTATGTTTAGAGAGGTTATTTTGGAAGCAAAGGATGAAGTTGAAAAAGGAAATTCATTAGCGCTCCCTATTGCAAGGAGTGATTATTATCCTCTTCTTGTTAGTAGTATGATTGCTGTAGGTGAGGAGACTGGAGAATTGGATAATGTTCTTGAAAAAGTTGCTCAGTATTATAATGAAGAGGTTGATCAAGCTACTGAGAACATGTCTTCTGTACTAGAGCCTGTTTTTCTAGTTATCATGGGTCTTGTAATAGCCTTTATTTCTCTTGGTGTTTATACTCCTATGTTCCAACTGTCGGAGGTAATGGGAATGGTGCTTGACATTGTTACTTTAATTGTATAAGTTATATATATAAGCATATAAATTAAATAAATTTTTAATATATATAAAAGAATGAATAAGAAATATTCAGGTTTTACCCTAGTAGAAATGCTTATAGTAATGGGTATTATCATTATCCTTACTGTAGTAGGTATTACTGCTGGGAGATTTGCTATTAACAGAGCAAATGATGTAGCACATAGAAATGCTGTAGATCAAGTATATACATCTCTACAGGCATATTATACTGATAATAGAAGGTATCCCGCACATAGTGATCCAGATATGTGTAATTCGAGTACATGTTCTGTGAAAATATTAGTTGGTATTCCACAAGGTGATGAAGGCACATTGGTTCCATATATAGATAAAGATTCTTTTGATGGTGGAACAACCGCAACATATTTTTATGGAGTTGGCGGTGATTCTGGAGATCAAGCTGTATTAGTATGTGTTACTTTAAGAGGTGATGCTGCTGAGAATACAGTTCATCCAGATGGGGCTGTGTATTGTGCAGGTAATGGTATTGGGGTGGTTAACATGGTATTTGATGGTGCTGGTGCTGGTGGTGTCACTGTTCCAGTAAAAGAAATGACATATGATGAGTATAATGACAAAGGTGTATGGGCAACATTTGGTAGTGGTGGTTCAACATGGAATGGAGATAGTTGGGACTCATCTATTTTAACATCCAATACAGATGGAAGTGGTGGTTCAACATGGAATGGAGATAGTTGGGACTAAAGATAGGGCATATTTTGATTTATTGAATCCCCTTGTATAAGGGGATTCTTCTTTTATATATTTCCTTAAAACATATATAATAAAGATATGCACATATATCTTACATTTATGATATTCTTACTTGGTCTTGTATTAGCAAGCTTTTTAAATGCATTGCTGTATAGAATAGATAATGGATATAAATATCCAGAGATATTTACAAAAGGGTCTCATTGTGAAAAGTGTGGGAAAATGCTTAAAGTATATGAGCTTATACCAGTACTCTCGTATATAATATTTAGAGGAAGATGTAGTAAATGTGGTTATAAAATACCAAAATATTATCCTATTTCAGAATTAGCATTAGGTGTAGGAATGGGAAGTATATACTATTATTCTCTCTCCCCTATTCTGTATGTGGTGTTAATATTCTTTTTTTGTTTTTCATATTTTGATCGTATATACAAAGAAATACCTAAAGAATTAGTAGATACATTCTTAATATTTTCAGTCATTTATTTCTTTATGTCTACTCTTTTAAATCATTCTATGTCTGGAAATGCAATCATAGTTGGAATTGTAATATGTGTTTTTATACTTCTTATAGCTAAGTTAATGAAGAAACCGTTTGGAATTGGAGATATACTTGTATTATTAGGACTTAGTATTGTAGTTAATCTTGAATTATATTTAGGATACATATATGTTTTTCTAATATCTTCTGGTTTGTATTCCCTGTACATTGTTTTATTTAAAAAAGAGAAAATAAAATCATCACTAGCACTACTTCCTTTTATGTTTCTTTCATTATCCATTACTTTCCTCTTTTATCCATATCTTGTTGAATTTATTTCTAAAGTCTTTTACTTTTAATATTGAGTACTTCTTAAAATTCTGATAAATTATGTATAGATATTTGTTTTAAAACTGCCATGAGAAATACAGCTAAAAAACTTCAAGGATTCACCTTAATCGAGATGTTAATAGTTTTGTCTATAGTTATAATCTTGTCAGCTGTTGGAATTAGTGGCTTTAATTCAATAAATGAGACATTTACTGCAAATGAGAATGCAGAGTTAGTGAAACAGGATATAGAATCGGCAAGGCTTAAAGCGATGAATATGGGAAAAGAGAATGAAGAAACATGGGTATATGGATTTGGCATAGATTTTAGAAATGCAGATTCAAGTAATGATGGAAAGAATGAGAATTATAGAATGTATAAATGGTGTTCTCCTGTTAAAAATTTTGGGGATACTCTCACTTTGAGTGGAATCCCTTATGACCTTACAAGGGCGAAACTTCCCAATTTGTATTCTGGATATGATGTTGGTGAAGATATTACAAATGTGAGTTTGTGTGGTACTTTAAACCAATATCCAAACGGAAGTATACCTGCATCATGTGGAAGCGAAAACGATGGATATGTTGATGTGTGTTCAGAAAACAGTACAAGTCTCTCACTTATAAAAGGAGAGGATCTTTCACTTCTTAATAGATTTGATGGTCAAGTTGTTCTTCTTAATTTAAAAGAAGGTAATAATCCTCCCAGTTTTGTACTTTTTGAATCTCTTACAGGTAAAACAATAATTTATGCGAGAGATGGGCAGGTCTTAAATTATAAAAATGATGGGAGCTTTGATGCAGAGAATTTCTTGCCATTAGATATTATCCTTAGAAGAAAAAGCAACAGTGATACATTTGATATGATAAGTGTATATCCACTATCAGGAGAAATTATACATCATGTGTATGGATCTAGAGATAAAAAAGAGATTCCATCAGAATGTGAAGGGAATTTAAGCTGTTTTACTTTTGATGGGAATACATATGAGAGATATGGAATAGATGATGAGATAAAATCATATAGGGATTAAAGGTATAAATGAATAAAGATTTAAACAAAAAATATGAAGGACTGGGGTTTGCAGAAGCACTTATTGCTATGATGATAGTTGGTATTGTAGGAATAGTATTAATGCAGATAGCATCAAATACACTTAGAGAATTAGCACAGTTAGATATTGAAGATGCACTTGCTAAACATGCTGTATCAACAGCTGTTGATTTACAAAGAATTGCAATAGAGGATATGAGTAGGGAAGAAGATGAAAAGGAATTCAAAAAACTTATTTTTAATCCAGCTAATTGCTATGGTATAAGTAGTGATGGGACAAAATTTGATAGTAGATTATTCGTTTGTCCATCTGAAAGTAACAATAATGGAGAAGGTTATAGACAGGATTATACAAGAATATACGAAGATAAAAATGGAAATGGGACATTGGATGATGATGAACAGACTCAGTACTTTAGAATAATAAATGTAAAAGAGATTAATGAAAGAAGAGCTGTTGTTGAAATAATTACAGGAGTTGCTAATATGAAAGGTTTAAATACTACAAATAAAGATATTAAGGATTACAGATATTTAGCTGTTATTGCAAGATGAAAGAGTATAGAAAAACATATGAAGGATTTAGCTTAGTGGAAACCCTGTTTACCATAGTAATACTATCAATGGTTATGCTTTTTGTTGCAAGTATGCTTAATACTGTTATTAAAACATCACATACAGCAAATAGTAAAAATATGGCAAGAAGTGATATTAATTATGTTATGGATGTATATGATAGAACTATAAGTAATGCTAAACTGGAAGATGTTAGAATGTATGATTCTTCTAATGTAAGAAAATTTGGTTTTGATGGTGATGGAATTCCAGTTATACTAGCAAAAGGCCCATTGGGAAATACTTATGCAGAAGGAAATCCTGTCCCTGAAAATATTAATGAGATTCATGTTAGGTTGTATGGATATGATACATGGACATGTTTAGGTTATTTTACGTATACAAGTGAAAGCAATAAAGAATATGGATTTATTGTTAAAGCTACATCAAATGATTTAAATGTTGATAATCATCATACTTGCTTTGCACAAGAGTCCCCTATTACAATACTGCATTCCTATTCGGTTGATGTTTCAAAGTTTTCTATGCAGTTTATCGATATTGGTGACGGAGTAAATAGTATGTTTGTTATAGATAGTGAGTTTACTCCATTGTACTGGCCTATGTCTAATTCTTTTAATCTCGTGGCTAAAGGTGTATCTAGGAAGGTAATAGTTTCTACAAGAGCATTGACAAGATATTAAAGAATTGTTAAGTTATAATAATATATTATTATTAAAACATTATGAAAAAATACTCAGGTCAGGCTATAGCTATCATAATGGTTGTACTTGTGGTAGCTGCAGTAATTGGAGCATCTTTGTATTCTAGAATGGTAAGAAATAAAGGGGAGGTTGTTGATACTAGGGAATCTCAAAAAGCTTTAGAACAGGCAGGTAATGTCTTAGATGCTTTTACTACATCAGATCTTCCATCTTTGCAGAATTTACTTAGTCGAAAATTGAGTGAGGATGATGATGGAAAAATAGTTTTAGACAACATAGGAGCAATAGGGGCTTTTTTGCAAGAATTAGGTGGTGATCAAATGACTTTAGGTTTACTAGGGTTTGGAGAAAGCGGTTCATGTTCTGAACCTGTTGTAACTATAACATATGCACAGGCTTCTGATGGGATAGAGTATGGTGTTGGTGATGTAATGGCAATTAATGTTGATGGCGTAGATATTCCTGAGGGTTGTGTGGCAACTCTCACCTTTTATACTGCAGGGAGTGGAGATCATCTGTTTACAACAAAGTATGTATATATGGATGATAATAGGGATGTGCAACCGTATAAACTAGAAGATATGAAGTTGTACTGTCTAAACAGCACTGGTAGTAATTGTGGGGATGAAAGTGTAGCTCCACCAGACTCTATTGAAGGAACTTTAGCTTCAGGAGGTAATATTACTTTAAATGTAGATCAACCTAATTTGTATGAATTTAGAATTCTTCCATTGAAAGAGAAGGTAAAGATTGGGTTACAGGGAAATGCTGCATGTAATCATCTTCTTGATAACTATTCTATAAAATCTACTGTTATATGTACTGGTCAGGAAAGAACTATGCAGGTTGTAATACCAAATGCGATGAATATGGGGTATCCATCCCTTTTTGATTATACAATATATAATTCCGCAGGGACTTTAACACCATATCATCCAGAACCTTAATTTTTAATTTTAAGATATATGGCAGATGTAAAAAAAATATTGATAGTAGAAGATGAAATACCTCTTTTAGATTCATATGCAGAATTAGTTGAAACGGCAGGATATGTGCCTTTAAAAGCATCTGATGGGTATCAGGCATTGGATATACTTTCTAATAATTTAGATCAAATTGACTTGGTTCTTTTGGACTTAATGATGCCTGGTGTAGATGGTTTAGAGGTCCTTAAAACTATTAAAAGTAATGAAGATAAGTATGGGAAAATGCCTATTGTTGTACTAACCAATATGACAAGTGAGTCTGTTGTTAAAGAGGCTTTCGATTTAGGGGCTATATCTTATCTTGTTAAAACAGATTTAGATTATGATGGATTAATTAAGGAATTGTCTAAGTTTTTTGGATAGAATGTAAATTTGTTAACTGCTCTTAAGTGGAAGAAAATACTGTATCATCAAAGAGTAAGCTTACTAAAGTTTTAGTTATTTTTTGTTCACTATTATTGCTATTTATAGCTGTATTAATAGGTTATTCTTTTTTTTCAATTAAGAATGATAAACAAAATCTTAAAACTGTTATAGATTTAAGTAATGATCAGCTAGCTAAAAAGGTCCTTCCTCAATCTATTACGAAAGAAGGGAAGTACGTATATTACAAATTTCCAGTTGTTTTTTATGAAGTTTCTTCTGAAGAAGGGAAGTATGTTATAAGAGGTATGGCTCAAAATTTCCAGGAGTATTTTGAGAGTATAGAGAATGCGAAATTTAGTTATGATCTGGATAAAAGTAAAGGGAGTTTTGATTTTACAACTTTAGAATATCTACAACCAGTATATATTGTTACTCAATATAGAGTCGATAATGATTTTAGGTATTTAAGGGAGTATTCTGTTTGTACATTAAAGAGTCTTTTTAATGATAATAAAGAGTGTGTTATTAATAGAGATATTACTAAATGGAGTATAGAGATAATTAAGTAAAAATTGTTATGAGAATGAAGTTAAATATTTTAAAGGTTTATATATTAACCATCTTGTTGCTGGTGGTATGTCTCTTTGCATTTGGTTTTAATAATGGGAAAAATGTCTTTGCACAGGGAGGGGTTTGTTACCCTATAGGTGGAGGATGTGGTTCATCATGCTCTGGTTCTTGCTCGGTTGGTACAGTATACCCAGCTTGTTGTAGTAACCCTAATCAACAGACATGTGTTTGTGTTAATGGATCATGGCAATGTGTTGAATGTGCAAGCACAAGCTGTAGTGGAATCCCAAATAAGGGAGATCCACTAAATCCACCAACTTGTACATATAACGATTGTGGAGCTCCTGGTTGTTACAGAAACGGGATCTCTTATACATACAAATGTGGGACAATTTGCTATGATTCAACATGTGGAGCAAAGGCTTGTGGAGGTGGTAGTGGATCATATTGTGGTGATGGTACGAAAGATAGTGGAGAAGAATGTGATCCACCAAATAGTAGTTGTACAAAGAGTGGTAAGAATGGAACATGTTCTAGTACATGCCAATGTGTGGTTAACCCTTACTGTGGTGATGGTACGAAAGATAGTGGAGAAGAATGTGATCCACCTAATAATCCTTGTACAGTGGGTGGGGAAAATGGAAGTTGTACTAATTCCTGTAAATGTTGTGTAAGATGTTCTGCTTTATGTCCTAACCCTTTGGTATCATCTTCTCCTGTAAATCCCCCACATGATGTATCAGAGTACTTCTTTGATAATATTACCTCATGTGAAGATAGAAGTACTTGTGAGAATCCTGAAACAAAATATGCAGATTGTTATGAGATTTTGAGTAATCAACCGACAGTTAGTTTGAATATACATCCAGAATTAGTTCCTACTACACTCTCCTTTACTTCAGATACACATACGGGGTCAGGAACATACAAAGAAAACGGAACTATTTCAGATGATACCGTAAATGACTTTATGCCCTACTCTGGTATTAGATACCAAAATGAAGAGGATTTGTTTTATTTTGAAGCAACATTCTCTGATACAGATTACCCTATTGAATCTGCATATATCTGGTTTAGTAAAAGTGCTATTAAACCTGTTACACCTAAGTTTATAGACTTAGATAGTAGTGTTACTCCTAATAAATATGGAGCAAAAAATAATTCAGAATTTGGTTTTCTACTGTATCACGACCTTAATACAGATAGCTGGATTCCGTATATTCCAGCAATCTCAGGTTCTGGCGATAGTGCAACTGATGTGTGGAAGCAGGCTAAATCATATAGTGATGTAGAAATTATTGATGGAAAAACTATATTCTCTGTACCAGCTTCTAGTGGTCAAAAAACTGCAAAAGTTCTTCTGTATTCCATCACTCCTGCTAATAGTGGGAAAAAAATTGTGGTGAAATTTAGTATTAGCTTTAAGAATAGTGGAAAAGAGCTTCTTCCTAAATTACCTGACGAAGGAAGCTATAATGTATGGATGATGGCTAATGATACATTTGGATTTACACCATATGATAATTATGAGGAGTATTCTGATATTGTAAAAAATGCAATAAAAAATAGATGGATAACTAATGAAAGAATAAGATATTATGATCAATGGATTGATAGTGGGAAAGATTGGAATCTAAACTTTGATATTCCAGGTGTTAATTTAATGATTACTCCATCTGAAAGTGTTAGAACAGGATTAGATATTCGCTGGGAGTTTATAGGAGATACTGATTTGCCTGATAGTGAGTTTAGTGATTTAGTGATTAATTTATATAAAACTGAGGGGCTAAATATCCCAGGAGATGGAATAACACTATCAAATATTAACAGTGGTGGGGGAAAGGTAGACAAGAATGTACCCTTTCAACCTAAGGTTAATGGGGAACATACAGATATCATTGGTTCACTTAATGAGAGTGCTAATTACTATCTGTTAAAAATACATGGAGGAAGTGGCAATGGAAGTGCAACTCTAAATTTTGGTGATGTTGGACAAGGAAAAATATATTTTTATATTACTGTATTTGATAAGGGAGGAAATATTGGAGTATTAGAGAAGTCATTTAACTTAAGTGATTGGATTATTACTCATGGGGGTCTTCTTTATTCCAAGGATATAAATGTGGAAATTAATCAAAATGATAAACCTGACGGGTGGGACAGTAAGTTGTTATTGAAAGACATAAATTACAATCATGCTGATATATCTACTGAGTTAGTTGGAATAGGAAGTACTGGAATACCTACCCAACCTGTTAAGAGTGGAAACACCCTTTCATACATGTTAAGGCCATATGAGGTTGATAATCCTAAGAATGGTTATTATCAAACATATAAAGGGTATTTTGATAGAAGAAAAACATATATTCCCAATCTTAAAGATTTGGGAGATTTTGATACATTGCAAGGTGATTTATCTACTCTTGGTAGTGGTATAGGACAAAATGAAATAGCTTCTGTAGAGGCTGATGGCGACCTGTCTGTCGATAAGAATTTTAAATGTGATAGACGTGGAGTATTTTTTGTTAATGGTGATTTAACTATAGCTGGGAAAATTGCTAATGAAAATGTACAAAAAAATGCATGTATATTTGTTGTAAATGGAAATGTAACTATTAATAATGGGGAGAAAGTTTCAAAAAGTACAATGGACTATGATGAGATTAACGCATATATATTAGCTGATGGGAAGATAGAGATTCAACAAGAAGAAGGAGAGAGTATTTATGATGGTATATATATAGATGGTGGTATTCATTCTTTAAATGGAGAGGGTGTTGTTATAAAAAGGAGTTTAAAATTAGCTGATAGATTAAGATATCCTGTATTGGTTGTAAAACAGAATTCTAAATATGGTGTTCTTTCTAGGTCTTTATTTGGTTCAGATATCATATTACAATCTATAGAGGTTGGAGTTAGACCGTAATATATAAATTAATATTAAAAGAGATTTGGAGGTAACAGTCAGTAAAAGAAAACTTAATATTATCCTACTCGTTTTTCTGGTTATAATTATTCTTCCTCTTACTTACTTTTTAATAAAAGGGTTTCCATTAAATTGGAATATGTATAACATAGATAAGCATAATGACCTTGCTGAGATATGTTTACTTGAAGGAGAAGATAATGGTTTTGTAATCAAGTGTAATGCTTTCCTTAAGACAATAGAGTATTTAAATAATGAAGAGGTATGTCTTTCTCTTTCATTAGTAATAAATGATAATTCAGAGATAAAAGATATTAAGATATGTGATAGTACTAAGTTATTACATATAAATGATCCAGAGCTTCATTCAGAAATGCTTGTTCCTGTAGAAGTAAATCTTAAGTATAAATATAAGATTCCATTTAGATATGAATTAGAAGGTATAACACCAAAGATACTTGGAGATGACATTACATTAGGTATACTGAATGAATTAGCTGATAAAGGGGTTCATTTGTTTAATGTAAGAACTAGAGAAATAGCTCAGATAGAAAAAGCAGGATACTATACACATGAAGATGAGAAATGGATAGAAAATAATGTTATTGGAATAATTACTTTTACAAAAGTACAGATAAAAGATATTCATAGTACTGAAGAAGGAGTGTCTCTTACATTAGAGATAATAATAAATGGTAAGGAAAGAGAGTTAGTAATTAGTACTGAAGGATTTACATATAATTATTTTAATAACAATAATGTAAATGATTTAAGGAGTGTACATATTACTAAGGAGAATATATCAGAAATACCATTGGACAAATCATATAATGGTATTTTTATATACATTCCATATGGTAGGAAGGTAGATATGGATAGTATGAGAGAGTATTGTAATGGAGATTCAGTACAATGGAAGACCTTATGTAATAATTTAGATAATATAGAGGAGTTACAGTTAGATAAGAGTATAGATGAGTATGTAAATGAATCATTAGAGAAATTAATATTAGATAGTATATTGTTAAATGAATAAGAGGTTTGTAATAAGAATATGTATATTAATATTTGTTATTTTTTTAGGAATAGGAATACCAAAGAGGGTAGAAGGATATACTTGTCCTGAAGGTTATTATTGTGCTAGTGGGGGAACCATCGGTCCAGGTGATTGGGTTTATTGGTACTACGGGTATTGTATATACCTAGATTATCATCTGCCTTTTTCTTGTTCTGGTGACAGCAGTAATTGTTTTGGGCAGTCTCATATTTTTTATTATTCGCAATATGATTGTGATAACAAAATAAATCCTCATCAACTCGGTTGCTGTAATCGAGGTAGTCCTCCTCCGCCTCCATGTACTCCTGCTACTAGTTGTAGTTGTTCTCCATTATCTAGTACTGAAACATCATATGGATCAAAAACAATAGAATGTGATGATGGTTGTAATGGTACTGCAAGTAGTACTTGTTGGTGTACTAGTGCATGTACACCAACTAGTTGCCCTGCTGGAACAACAGAGGCAAACACAGGAGATCATTATGATACATACAGTTGTACAAATGAGTGTAGTCAATCCCAAACTAGAAACTGTTATTGTAATATCTGTACACCGTCTTCTTGTCAAGATAGTGAATATAGTGAAACAGATTTAGGTTATGGACAAGTACCTAATAATTTAACTCCATCATGTAGAAATGGGCAGGGAGCTTCTGATAATCAAACAAAATGTGATATGACGTACCGTACATGTTTCTGTCCAAGCTGTTTAAAGCAATGTCCTTCACCATTAGCTAATACAGGGAGTGCTAATTTAATATTAAATGATTTTAGAGAATGTACAAATGATTGTGATGTTAAACCACCAGAGGATCAGGATGACTGTTATGAAGTACCATCAGCACAACCTACTGAAAATCTAGAAATTAAAAATACGAATGCTACAAACTATTATGGTTTTAATAGTGGCACTCATACAGGAGATAGACTAATAGAGACTGCTAAGCTTGGAACTTTAAATGATCCATTTAATCCTCCAATAACAATGAAAGCTACCTATACTGATCCAGATGGAGCAAGTGATATAGAGGGGATGTTTGTATGGTTTAGAGGAGAACAATATACAGGGGAGTTAGGTACCCCAATATACATTTCAGATGCGGCAGACCCTAAAGCATCAGCAAGGGACAGTTGGGGATTTATGTTAAGAAGAATGGGAGGTGTCTGGCAACCATATGTTCCTAGTTATAATGGTGGAGGTGTGTTTTGGACAATGAAAAATACAAGTGGTAATGTATTTTCAATAAATGGACCAAGTGGTGGGAAGATGATAGAGGTTACAATAATTAGTATTACGGAGGAAGATAATACAGTATCAATGGAATTTAGTTTAAGATTTTCAGATAACAATGGGGAGTTATTTAGTGATAATGTATTAGAAGGGTTATACAGAATATATTTAATGGGTTTAGACAAATTTAGTTTTACACCGTATGATAATTATGAAATAGGTTATCAAGGATTCTGGAGTGAAGGATTTAAATATCATGGAGAAGAGAATTTATCACCATTCTGGCAATCTAATCAATTAAGATACAAGCCTGAACAGAGCCAGTTATATGCAAGAGACTGGTTTTTAACTGACAAAACTTGGACAATTGACAGAACAGCTCCAACTTTAAAAGAAATAAATAAGACTGTTTTAGATAATAGTATAACATTATCATGGGAAGTCTCTGATGATAGGAATTTATATGCAATCGTTGGAAATATCTTTACATCTGGTGATGATGTCAAGACTATTACTGTAAGTACGGGGAAAATAGATGTTTCTCTTCATGACCCTATTACTTTCTCGCTAAATTCAGAGAATAATGGGGTTGAGGAAGATAAAATAGGAATACTTAATAATATGGGTGTTTCCCTTTTTCAAGTTAATCCAAACATTGATGGGAAAGAACATAGCGGAAGTGTAACATTAAATGTAAATCCTGAGGCACAGAACTCTCTCTCTTTCTTTATTACTGTATTTGATGATGCAGGGAATATAGCTCAAAGTGAAGAAATAAAACAAGATCTAAATGATTGGATGGTAACATCAGGAGGATTAGCATACTCCGCAGAGGGTACATCTTTTACAGTAAAAGATTTAAAGGATGTAATATGGGCGAATATACTTCCACCAAGCGGGTATGGAAATAATCCTGGTTTAATACCTCCTGATGTTAATTTTACGAGTGAGATGTGGGGAGAGAGAAATGATGTATTAATATATTTTATACCTAATAGTCCCTTAGATAGTTATAGTCTAAGATTTGATGGCATAAAGTCGGTAGAAGAAGATGGTTACTACACTCTACTTCTGGATTCATATGAGAAGAATAAAAAGAATTTAGGGGATAAGGTAAGAGAAAAAACTGTTTCTGGAGATATTGGGGGAGCGGTGACCGATAATTCTTATTGTCCTGAACCTGATAAAGAATATTGTGTACTTAAGAGTACTGCTGATGTTCGTATAAAATCTAACTTCGCATGTAATAAAAAGACATTAATGTTTATAGATGGAAGTTTGGAAATAAATCCACCGTTAAAGAATTCTGCTGGGAGTGACAGTTTAAGCGCAAAGAATGGGTGTATATTTGTTGTGAGTGGTGATGTAAACATTTTAGAAGGGAGCGATGCTTCTAATAATACCTCTTTTAAATATGACAAGGTAAATGGATATATATTAGCAGACGGGCAGATTATTATAGAGGATGAATCAGAGAAAAGAGACCCTAATACAGATCCAATAATAGATGGTGTATATATAAATGGAGGGTTGCAATCTTCAAAAAATAATAATGATGATAAGAGTATATTATTTAATAGATATTTAAGATTAGAAGACAGATTAAAATTTCCATTGTTAGCTATAGATTTGCATCCTAAATATGGTGTATTGGGAGAGAAGTTCTTTGGGAGTGAATATATACTACAGATAATTGAATTAGGAGTTAAACCATAGTATATTTTAATAAAAAGAGTGACTTAATTTAGTATGAATGCTTAAATGTTAAAAGGAATAAAGATATCAAAGATAGCTTTCATTATTTCTTTTTTTTCTTTGTTTTTCTTTGGATTAGTAACCAATGTAGAGGCATATTGTTATTGTAGTGGAAGTAGTAAAGTTTGCTATTCAGGTTGTGAAGCATATACGAATATTAGAACATGTACTACAGGATGCCCTGGTGGACTTTATTGTTATGATACGAATGGCACTTCGTTGGGGGTCTATTGTTGTGATTATAAAACAACTACCAACTGTAGTTGTGGTTGTAGTGGTGGATCATGTAACACATGTTGTACACCAAGTACTAGTTGTAATTGTTCTCCATTATCTAGTAGTTCAACTTCATATGGTTCAAAAACAGTAACTTGTTCAAATGGTTGTGGTGGTACTGCAAGTAGTACTTGTTGGTGTACTGGGAATTGTGCTCCCCAAAGTTGTCCATCAGGAACATCAGAGAGTGGAACACATGGTACATATGCTACATATAGTTGTACAAATGAGTGTAATAAAAGTAACAGTAGAACATGTAAATGTACAAGTGCATGCACACCAACTAGCTGTCCAACTGGAACAACAGAGACAAATACAGGAGATAGTTATTCTTCATATAGTTGTACAAATATGTGTAGTGAGTCTCAAACTAGGAATTGTTATTGTAGCATTTGTACTCCACCCTCTTGTTCAAGTAGTGGGTATAGTGATACAGATTTAGGTTGTGGTCAGGTTTCTAGTGCATTAACACCTTCATGTAGAAATGGACAGGGAGCACCAGATCAGTTATCAAAGTGTAATATAACATATCGTACTTGTTATTTGCCCAAATACAGTATAACAGTAAATGGGAACGGTGGTACTTGTTCTCCAACATCACAAAGTAAATGTAGTGGTACAGCTTCTGACGCAGTTACATGCACTAGAGCAGGATATACATTTAGTGGTTTTTCAATAATAAGTGGATCGTGTGGAGGTTCATTTAATTCATCAACAGGAGTATGTAGCAAAGTTACGGGTAGTATTGAAATTAAAGCTAATTGGCAATGTGTACCTACTAGTTGTAATTGTTCTCCTTTGTCTAGTAGCTCAACTTCATATGGTTCAAAAACAGTAACTTGTTCGGATGGTTGTGGTGGTACTGCAAGTAGAACTTGTTGGTGTACTGGGAATTGTACTCCCCAAAGTTGTCCATCAGGAACATCAGAGAGTGGGACACATGGTACATATGCTACATATACTTGTACAAATGAGTGTAATAAAAGTAATAGTAGAACATGTAAATGTACAAGTGCATGTACACCAACTAGCTGTCCAACTGGAACAACAGAGACAAACACAGGAGATAGTTACTCTTCATATAGTTGTACAAATGCTTGTAGTGAATCTCAAACTAGAAACTGTTATTGTAGTATTTGTACTCCACCCTCTTGCTCAAGCAGAGGATATAGTGATACAAATTTAGGATATGGGCAAGTTCCTCTTGAAAAAACACCATCATGTCGAAATGGACAGGGAGCACCAGATCAGTTATCGAAGTGTGATATGACATACCGTACATGTTACTGTCCAAGCTGTTTAAAGCAATGTCCTTCACCATTAACTAATACAGGGAGTGCTAATTTAATATTAAATGATTTTAGGGAATGTACAAATGATTGTAGTGTTAAACCACCAGAGGATCAGGATGATTGTTATGAAGTTCCATCAGAGCAACCGACAGAAAGTTTAATTATAAATGGAGAAGAAGCAGATCCTAATGGTTTTGGATTTTTAAGTCTAACACATACAGGAGATAACAAGAATATACCCGATCAAGGTGATTTAAATGACCCATTATCTCCAATTAAAATGGTAGCTACATATACCGATACAGATGGAGCAGATGATATAGAAGGGATGTTTGTATGGTTTAGAGGTGAACAATATACAGGAGAGTTAGGTACACCAATATACATTTCAGATACAGCGGAGCCTAAAGCACCAGCAAATGATAGTTGGGGATTTATGTTAAGAAAAAATGGAACATCAGATTGGGATCCATATGTTCCTAGTTATCAAGAAGTTCAGCCATCTTGGACTAAAGCTATATATACTGCTTTGCTTGGATATAGGGTATTTTATATATCCGGCCCTAATGCAAAACAAATGGTAGAAGTAACAATTCTTGAACAGCCTATAAAAGAGGGAGATAAAGTAACTATGGAATTTAGTTTAAGATTCTCTAATAGTGAGGGGGTACTTTACAATGATCCTGTTGCTGAAGGTAAATATAACATATATTTAATGGGTTTAGACAAGTTTAGTTTTACTCCATATGATAACTATGATATAAATTATCGAAATTTCTGGAGTGAAGGATTTAAGTATTATGGAGAAGAGAATTTATCACCATTCTGGAAACCCAATCAGTTAAGATACAAGCCTGAGCAGGGACAGACTTATGCAAGGAGCTGGACAGATGCTGGAAAAACTTGGACAATTGATAGAAAGGGACCATATATAGATGCATTTGCATTCGGTGTACCTGAAGAAAACAAATTAGAGGTTCATTGGAATGTTAATGATGATAGAAGCTTGTACGCAGTTGTAGGAAATATATATACAACAGAGGGACCTCTTAGCAGAGAAATTACACTATCTACAGATAATTCAAATATCTTATTACATGAGCCTAATTCATTTTTCCCAGGAGAAGCAGTAGAGGAAAATATAGGGAAACTTAGTGGAGATTGGGCATTTAAAGTGAAGGAAGACATTGGATCTGCATCGAATAGTGGTCAGATATATATAGATGTTGGAGAGAACACTTCCGGTTTGTTCAGAATATATTTAACTGTATTTGATGATGCTGGGAACATGAGTAATAGTGTAATAACTATAAATATTGCTGATTGGTTTGCAACAGCTGGTGGAGTGGCCTACTCTGCTGGAGGGTCAAACTTTTCAACAAAGGATATTTTAGTAGATGGTGTTCTGGATTCTGATTTACCATATCCTAGTAGTAACCCTGGCTTATCACTAGATAAAGCTGATAGCTCAAGTGAATTATGGGCAGAAGGGGTAAATAGTAATCCTGAATCATTAGTAAAGAGTCTTGTATCTAAAAGTTATAATATTACAAGATATCTAGGCTATAAATTAACAGAAGGATATTATGATTACTTAAAGAAGGAATATATAAAGAATAAACAGAATGTTGTTGATATGGGGTTAGAAGAAGTATTTCCTGAATCACCAGAACTTTCAGGCTCTCTTAAGAGTATATGTAATAATATGCCGTATTGTATGTTTGAATATGATGGAAATCTTAATGTAAATGATGATGTTATTTGTGATAACAGATCTGTAATATTTGTTGGAGGTAATCTAACTATTGAGACACCATTAATGAATACAAGTAATGATAATACAAATGGATGTATGTTTGTTGTTAAAAGTGGTGTAATTGTGCAAGATGGAAAGAATATGTCTTCCACTAGCTTAGGGTATGATATTATTTATGGATATATATTAGCAGATGGACAGATTATTATTGAAGATGAATCTGATAAAAGACTTCTTCCTAATACAGATCCAATAATAGATGGTGTATATATTAATGGAGGATTAAGTTCTTCATATAAAGAGGATGTTGGTATTGTGATTAATAGATATTTAAGAGTTGAAGAAAAGCTTACATATCCAGTATTAGTAATAGATTATCACCCTAAATATGGAGTAATAGCTGAAAAGTTCTTTGGAAGAAAAAGTACAGTAAAAGCTGTTGAGATTGGTGTTAAGCCATAATATATAGGATTTTGAACATTATCCAATTTCTGCTATTATATATTAGTGATAATTTAAACTGTCCAAAGCAATGGTAAAGTTACCAGATCATGTAGGTGTAGATTTTGGAACACATACTGTAAAAGCTGTAGAATTAAAGAACATTCTCTCAACACCTGAGCTTGTAAATCTTGGGATGCAGGTTACACCAAAAGGAGTTATTAACAGCGAAGAAAGACAAGACCAGAAGAAATTGGCAGAGGCATTAAAAAAACTTTACGATAGTTCGAAGATTAAAAATCCATATGTGGTAATGGCATTACCAGAATTTTCTGTATTTACAAGATTTTTAGAATTCCCAGGAGTAAAGGAAGAGGAATTAAAAAATGCTGTATATTACGAAGCTAAACAGTATCTTCCTGTATCTGTTGATGAAGTACAGATGAGTTATGTGACTATTGGTTTTAATGAGGAGAAGAATGCCCCAAGGGTTTTACTTGTTGCAGCTCCAAAAAAAATAATTAGTATATATATGAATGTAGCCAGTTTTGCTAATCTTGATCTTATTGCGATTGAAACAGAGTCTGTTGCTATGGGGAGAGCAATGTATAGAGCTATGAAGAAGAAAGATTGTGTTACGTTAGATTTTGGTGCAAATAGTACAGATATGTGTATTATGACAAATGGAGCATTGGTCTTTTCTCAAAGTATTCCCATTGGATCAGATTCACTAACCCAAGCAATTGTAAATAAGTTTAATTTTGATTATAACAGGGCGGAAGAATTTAAAAGAGCATATGGCCTTATACCTAATGCTTTAGAAGGGAAAATATATAGTGCGTTACTCCCTATTGTTGAATCTATAATGATTGAAGTTAGAAGAGGTATTGAATTTTATAAAAATAAAACAATGAGTCCTGCACCTATGGAATATCTACTTAATGGAGATGGTGCTCTTCTTCCAGGGTTAACGGAATATGTATCAAAATCACTAGGGGTTAGTGCACAGATAGCAAATCCATGGTTAAATATATCAATAGATAATAGGTTTAAAAATATAATTTCAAAAACAGGAGGTTCCTACTCTATTGCAGTAGGTTTGGCACTAAAAGATGAATAATAATTTACAAAATCAAACAGTTAGTGATTTTAGCAATAATAATGGAATTCCTAATCAACAGGTACCTCCATCAGCTGGTCAATTTAATACGCAGCCTCCAGTACAAGGCTCTCCAACATTAGCAGAACCTATTGTTGCACAAATCAAAGAAGGGAAAGAAGGTGTTAATCTTATTCCCTCTCGTACAAAAGAAGAAGAAGTTCAAGTTAAGAAAAAAACAACATTAAGTATTGGTTCTCTTTTAGCCATAATCATTTTAGCATTGGTTTCTATTGGCATAGTAGGATTTAACATTATTACTAAAAATCAGCTTAGTGATAAAAAGAAAGAACTTACCGATATGGAGTATATTGTTAATCAAAAAGCTGATAAGATAGTTGCGAATAATGTTATTTTGGATAGAATTAATCTGTATAAAGATGTTAAAGCTAATAGTTTTTCACACAAAAAGGTTATTACTTTTCTAAGGGAAATGGCAGGTAAAATACAGGGTATTACATATGATAGCATGGAGATATCAGAAGATTTGTCTTTTAAAATATCTGGAGATGCACCCAATTTAGAACAGCTTTCTCGTATGTGGTATCTTTTTGGTGTAAATGAAAATATAGAGACAGTAAAACTAAAATCGTTTTCTAAAACGGAAACAGGAGCAAGCTTTTCTTTTGATGGAAAATTAGTTTTAGATAATTTTAAAGCTGATTAATTATGGCACTTGTTACTTCACAGACTGAGAAAAAGAAAAAAGCAGAATTACAGAAAGTAGTTGAAAAGAGAGGGAGCAAGAAGTTAACTATTTCTGACCTTATAATCCCAATTGCATCTTCAATTGTGTTCATAATTCTTTGTTTTGCAGTATTTATTCCAATGGTAAGATCAGCATTTGAATATATGGATGAAATGAAAGAGATTGATCAAAAGATTGAACAGTTGGAGAAGCTAAGTAAGCAGCTTGACCAATTAGATGAGAATCAGTTGAGTGATGATGTGTTAACTTCAAGGACTGTTGTTCCTAATACATTGCTTGTGTCAGATTTAGTATATTATATAGACAATTTGGCGAAATCTTTAAATCTTCAAATTTCTAAACTTTCTTCTGCAGATTCTTTAAATTTAGTATCTGGTCCTCTTGGATATGAAGGAGAATATAGTAATGTAATAGATTTTTTAGATAAAGCACAAAATGTA